>OLKY01000093.1_pt1 | contig 75838 bp, 58 predicted proteins | sample 1604231 | NCBI WGS metagenome assembly OLKY01 (sample SAMEA104055716, study PRJEB20765) | soil metagenome | biome: Arctic tundra; feature: Polygonal ground; material: soil | place: USA | collected 2011-09 | depth 0-0.5 m
CCACGGCCTCATCAAACTGGCCTTCGTGTTTGCGTTCATCGGCTACGGCACCAAGGCCGGTCTCGCGCCCATGCATACCTGGCTGCCGGACGCGCACAGCGAAGCGCCGTCGCCCACCAGCGCGATGCTCTCCGGGGTGTCGCTCAAAGTCGCGCTCTACGCGTTGTTGCGGTTTCACATTCTTACCACGGCCTGCCTCGACTCCGGGTTCAGCCGCCACTTTCTCCTGGGCTTTGGACTGTTCTCCATGTTTCTCGCCGCCCCGTTCATCTTGGTGCAGGGCAACCTCAAGCGAATGCTGGCTTATTCGAGCCTCGAACACATCGGCCTCATCTGCACCGGCATTGCGATGAATACGCCGGTCACCATCTTCGGCGCGCTGCTTCACATGGGCTATCACGCGCTGACCAAACCGGTGCTGTTCTTCGGCGCGGGCAACATCCATCAAACTTTCCACTCGCTCGATTTTCGCGTCATCGGCCCTGGCGTGGTAAAAGTCCTGCCGGTCACGGTGCTGTTAATGAGTTTGGCCGCCCTGGCCGCCATCGGGTTGCCGCCCTTCGGTTTGTTCCTGAGCGAGATGACCATCATCAGCGGCGGCCTGGCGGCGCAGCAAACGACCGTCAGCGTGTTGATCCTCGTGGCGTTGCTGGCGTCGTTTTGCGGCATTCTGCAACAACTCACCCGCATCCTGCTGGGTGCGCGCAAGCACGACCACGCCAGCGACGCGCGCCGGACCGACGGCGTGCCCGCGATGGTTCTGCTGTTGGGCGGATTGCTGGTGTTCAGCGTGTGGTGCCCAAATCCGCTACTCCAGTTACTCCACCAAGCCGCTGGAATCATCAAAGGAAAGTCATGACGAAATTGTCCCAACACCGTAGCAGCGGACGTGAGTCCGCTCTAAATTTCAATCGAATTTGCAAGAAAATGCGCCGACTGACGTCGGCGGCTACAACGGAAAGAGTCGAACGATGGAATTGATGCTGTTATTGATTGTTCCGCTGGCGGCCGGCCTGCTCTGCTTCGCGACCAATTCGCGCGCGTGGTGGGAACGGCTGAACCTCGGCGCCTTCGCGGTCGTGGCCGGACTGGCATTCAAGGTGGCCGGCGATGTGTCTGCGCAGGGCACCGTGACCGCGCTGGGCGGCTTCCTGCGTGCCGACGCCCTGAGCGCCCTCGTGCTGGCGCTGACCGGCTTCGTGTCGCTGGTCTGTTCGATTTATGCCGTGGGTTATCTTCGCCGGGACGAGAGCGACGGCAAAATCACCCATTCGCAATTGCGGCGTTACTATGTGCTCACACCGTTATTCGTCGGTGCCATGCTGCTGGTGCCGCTGGCGGACAACCTGGGCGTGATGTGGGTGGCCATCGAAAGCACCACGCTGGCGTCGGTGTTGCTCGTCACGTTCTACAACCAAAAGACCTCGTTCGAGGCTGGCTGGAAATACATCATCATCGGCAGCGTCGGCATTTCACTGGCGCTGTTCGGCACGGTTTTCACCTATTACGCGGGCGCCGGTCTGCCCGGACTGGAAACGCACGACGGCATGAACTGGTCGGTGCTGGTGGGCGTGGCGGACAAGCTCAACCCGCAGGCCATGCGGCTGGCGTTCATCCTGGTGTTGCTCGGTTACGGCACCAAGGCGGGCCTGGCGCCGATGCACACCTGGAAACCCGACGCCTACGCGGAAGCGCCCGTTCCCGCCGCCGCGTTGCTGGGCGCCGGGTTCATCAACTGCGCCATTTACGCCATCATGCGCTTTGATGTGCTGGCGGAAAAATGCCTGGGCCACGAATTTCCCGGCAAGCTGCTGGCGGGTTTCGGCGTCGCTTCGATCCTGGTAGCCGTGCCCTTCGTGCTCGTGCAAAGGAATTTCCGCCGGCTGCTGGCGTATTCGAGCATTGACCACGCGGGCATCATGGTGGCGGGACTGGGTTTCGGCGGCAAACTGGGCGCGATGGGCGCGGCGCTGCACATGCTCTTTCACGGGGTGACCAAGCCGCTGATGTTTTTCTGCGCCGGCAACGTGCAACAGCACTTTGGCACGCCGCATTTTCGGAAGGTCCACGGCGTCATGTACACGCTGCCGTGGACGGGCGGCTTGTTTTTGGTGGCGACGCTGGCGGTCACCGGCACGCCGCCATTCAGCCTTTTTCAAAGTGAGTTCAACATCCTGAGCGGGGCGCTGGCCGCCGATCGCGGCTGGATGGCCTTTCTGTTCATCGGGGGCGTGGTGACGATTTTCGCGGGTTTCCTGGTGCACATGTCCAAGCTGAGCCTGGGTGTGCCCGCGCAACCCGGACCGCGCGTCGCCGAGTGCCCCTGGAAATTGAGCGCCATGGCGGTCGTGGCCGTCGCGGTCGTCGGCTTGGGTTTCTGGCTGCCCGGCCCGCTTTACGAACTGGTGCGCCAGACAACCCAAATTATCGGAGGTGTCCCATGAATGATTTACCCAGCGTGACCGAAATTGTGGCCGAAGTGCAGGAACGCTTCGGCGACCGGCTGGACGCCGTGCGCGTGTGCCAGCGCGACGAAATTTATTTTGACGCCAAGATGGAACTGGTCGCCGGTTTCAGCGGCCATCTTTACAAAAAGTGGGATGCGCGGTTGGTGAGTGTCTTTGCCGACGACGTCCGCGAGCAGGAAAATGTTTTTCATCTTTACTATGTCTATGCGCTCGACGCCGCCCGCGCGTTTTTCATCCTGCGCGTGCCCGTGCCGCCGGACAAACCGGAGTTCACCTCGCTGACGAACGCCATTCCGGCCGCCAACTGGCAGGAACGGGAAATCCAGGACCTGTTCGGCCTGCAACTCATCGGCCATCCCAACTCCCGTCGTTGTGCATTGCACGACGACTGGCCGGAAGTCTTTCCGCTGCGGAAGGATTTTGACCTGCACACCCAATTGCCGCCGTTTCAGGGCGAACGGCACAAGTTCCGCGAGGTTGAGGGTGAAGGCGTGTTCCAGGTGCCAGTAGGCCCGGTGCATGCCGGCATCATCGAGCCCGGGCATTTCCGGTTCAGCGTGGCGGGCGAGCCGGTGCTTTACCTGCAAATGCGCCTGTTCTACACGCACAAGGGCACGGAGAAACTTTTTGAAAATCTGCCAGTAACGCACGGCGTGCGGCTGGCCGAAAGCATCTCCGGCGATTCCAGTTTTGCCCACGCCACGGCCTTTTGCCACGCCATTGAACGCGCCGCCGAAGTGGAGGCGCCGCCGCGCGCCCGCGCGCTCCGCACCCTTTGCCTGGAGTTGGAGCGCCTCTACAACCACATCGGCGACATCGGCGCGATTGCGACCGACGTGGGGTTTATGGTGGCCAACATGCACGCCCTGCGGCTCAAGGAACGCGTGCTGCGCGTCAACGAACATCTCACCGGCAACCGTCTGCTGCGCGGCATGGCCTGCCTGGGCGGCGTGCGCTGCGATTGGGATGGCGAACAAATACAGGCTTTGGAAAAGTTAGCCGTGGAACTCGGACCGGAATTTGATTCGTTGGTCGAACTCGTCGAGAATTCCTCGTCCACGCGTGACCGGCTCGAAGACGCCGGCATCCTGAAACCGGAGGTGGCGCGTGACCTGGGCGTCGTGGGCATCGCCGGTCGGGCCTCCGGCTTCGACCACGATTTGCGGCGTGATTTTCCCCATGCGGCCTATGACCGGGTGAAATTCCGCGTGCCCGTTTACCAGGAAGGTGACGTGGAACACCGGATGCAGGTGCGCATTGACGAGGTGCGGGAGTCGCTTTCCATCATTCAGCAACTCGTGGCAGACCTCCCCGCCGGCGCGGTGCGCGTTGAAATCGGCGAACTGCCCGCCGGCCGCACTGCCCTCGGCTACGTCGAGGGCTGGCGGGGTGAAATTTACCATTGGATCCGCACGGCGCCCGGCAACCGGCTGGCGCGTTGCAAGGTCAAGGACCCGTCGCTGCAAAACTGGCCGGCGTTGAGCGAGGCGATTCTGGGCAACATCATTCCCGATTTCCCGGTCGTGAACAAAAGTTTCAACCTGTCTTATTCCGGCACGGATCGTTGAGGTCAATTATGTTTGAAATTCTCCGAAAAAGTCTGCGCACCGGCATCGTAACGACGAGTTACCCGGAAACGCCCGTGGAAATTTCGCGCTTTGCCCGCGGCCGTCCCGAGATTGACTGGCACAAGTGGGAAGATGCGCGTCCGGCGACCGCCGCCTGCCCGACGGGAGCGATCAGTTATCAGGACACCGGGGAGCGCCGCATCACCCGGCTGGACCTGGCCAAGTGCACCTTCTGCGGTCTTTGCGCCGAAGCCGACAAGACCATCCGCATGACCAACGTCTGCGAATGTGCCGCGCGCCGCCGCGATGATCTGGTGACGGAAGCCAGTTACAGCCTCAAGCCCGACGGCCGGCACGAGCGGCTCGTGTCCACCCCGGACAGCCGGAAGTCTCACCTCAATAAAACCGCTTCGTTGGAGCCGGGAGCCCTCGACGTTTTGGGCCGGAAAATCAAAACGCAGGTGGACAGCGTGCTGGGCCGGTCGCTGCACATCCGGGAAGTGGACGCCGGCTCCTGCAACGGCTGCGAAATTGAAATTGTTGGATTGAACAGCCCGGTCTATGACCTCGAACGTTTCGGCATTCATTTTGTCGCCTCGCCGCGGCACGCCGACATGCTGCTGGTGACCGGTCCGGTGACGCGGAACATGGAAATGGCGCTGCGCAAAACCTACGACGCCATGCCCGCACCGCGCCTGGTGGTGGCGGTGGGCGCCTGCGGTTGCAGCGGCGGCATCTTCGGCCAAAATTATGCCACGGTGGGCGGTGTGGACGCGGTTCTTCCCGTGGACGTTTACATTCCCGGCTGTCCGCCCAACCCGCACGCGTTGTTGCACGGCATTCTTGTGGCCATTGGCCGCCTTGCCCCCGCCCCCAAGCCGTCCCATCCCGCGCCGTAGTAACCCATTAAAGAAGTAGGAGACGACGTAAGGAGTCTCTAACTTGTCCTTCAGAAACCGGAAAAAAATTGAGACTCGTCACCGGTCTTCGCACCGAATGCTACGACCCGGCAGGCCTCGTCTCCTACAAAGAAAAAGATTTTTAACAGGCTGTTAGCTTTCGGGGAGTCATGCTCGCGGATGCGCTGCGTCGTAAGCTTTCTTCAACCGCTCGGTGGTGACGTGTGTGTAGATCTGTGTCGTGATGAGATGCGCGTGGCCGAGCAATTCCTGCACGCTCCGCAAATCCGCACCCGCATCCAACAGGTGCGTCGCGTAACTGTGCCGCAATTTATGCGGGGTCAGGCCGGGATCGAGCCCGGCGATGACCAGATATCGTTTCAAGCCGCGAGACAATTGAATTGGTTGCAGTGGGGCGGCCTTTTTCGTTTCCGTGAAAAACACCGGCGATGCTCCGGACGGCGGCGGCTTCAACGTGCTCCAATAACTCTCAATCGCCTTCAACGCCGGTTTGCCAATCGGCACGAGCCGCTCCTTTTTCCCTTTGCCGCGCACCCGCACCAGTTGCTCGCTCCAATCAATATCCTCCACGCGCAGCCCGCACAACTCGCTCACGCGCAATCCGCACGAGTAAATCGTTTCCAGCACTGCAACATCCCGCAGACACACACTGGCCGAAATCGGCCGGCCCGGCCCTTTGCGCCTGGGCGTGGCCATGAGTTTGACCGGCGCATCCAGCAAGTCCTTCATTTGTTGCACCGTCAGATACTTTGGCAAACGCCGGCCCGGCTTCGGCAAAGCCAGATTTTTTATCGGCGACGCCCCGACCACATCATGTCGGATCAGAAACTTGTAAAACGTCCGCAACGCGCAGAAGCGCAGTTGAATGGCCGCGCGGCTCAGGTTCTGCCGGCCCAAAAATCGCAGGAAACCGCGAAAATCATCGCGTTGCAGCTTTTCCCATGCAGGCGGTTCCTGTCGCTCCTCGCGATGCCAGTGAAAAAATTCCAGCAACGCCTGCCGGTAATTCCGCTGCGTGTAAACCGACGCATCGCGGTCCGTGGCCAGATGCGTGAGAAATTTCCGGATCCACTGGTCGTCTGCAGCCGGCTTGGTCGTTGCAGCATCAGTCACGCGAAATGAATACACCATTTCACCGGGATATGCAGCAAAATGGAAACACTACAGGAAAAATTAACGCAACTGGAAAACATCGAACATTCAACATCGAACGCCCAACGTCGAAGTGAAGGACAAGCAGGGCATTATTCGATGTTCGATGTTGAATGTTGGATGTTCGATGTTTCCGTGTATCCGCGCTAGGGAATCACTCTTTCCTGGCTGCGGGTGTCGCTGTTGAAAATCAATTCCGCTTCTGCCACCGGTTTCTTCGCCCTGCCGAGCACGTTGCCTTCGAGCACGACGTTCTTCAACTCGCCGGATGGAACCGAAAGAAACGTGCCGGTGCCAGCGAATGCCCGGCTGTTCCGCACGATGGCGCCAGGACAGCGCTCCAGGCGAATCACGGGTGTGCCCGGAATCGGCTTGCGCGTGGCTACGGCGTCCAGCTCCAGCTCCTTGGAATCCCGCACCAGGAAGGCCGGTCCACTGTCCGCGTTCACCTGCACGTGGTGCAGTTCCAGCGCGTCGGTGTATGACCCCCGCATGCCGCTCTTCGCCGACGCGATGACATCGCTGATCCGCAGCCCGGAGATCGGCATTTCCGGCAAGCCGACAACATCAATCGCCAGCTTCGCCCGTTTGACGGTCATGCCGCTGATGGCGATGTTGCGAAATACCGGCGTCCGTTCCGAGACCGGCTCTTCCGCACCTTTCACTTCGCCTTCCATCATGTAGTCGGCGGTCACGTTGATGGCTTCGCCGACATCCTCCATCGTCCAGTTATTGAACCTGACGTCTTCGACCACGCCGCCGCGTCCCCGCCGGCTCTTGATGCGCACGCCGATGGCGGTTTCCTTGCAGGTGATATTGTCCGCCACCACGTTGCGGATGCCGCCGGCAATCTCACTGCCCAGCGTGACCGCGCCATGCGCATGGTGCACGGTGCAATTGACGATGGACACGTTCTCCGTCGGCCGGTTGACCCGACGTCCGTCGGCATCCTTGCCGGCCTTGAGGACGATGCCATCGTCGCCGGTGTCAATGTAACAATTGGAAATCCGCACGTTGCGGCTGGAATCAACGGCGATGCCGTCGGTGTGCACGCCCGGATAGGTTTCGATGATGACGTTTTGAACGACCGCGTTGTCCGTGTACAGCAGGTGGATCACCCACATGGATGAACCGACAACATGTATTCCCTCGATGAGCACATTTGTGCTGTCCATGAAGCGGACGAAGGAGGGCCGGAGTTCCGACGCCGCCTTCTGGTAATCCTCATCCGGCGCGGGTGTTTTTACTTCGAGATCTTTCAGCAGGCGCTGCCAGTTGGGGCCGTTGGCCGATCCAGGATCATCACCGGAGGCCTTGGTTCGGGGCATGATTTTGAGCCATTCGGCGTTGTCCGTGGTGAGCACGCCGCGGCCCGTGATGGTGACATTGTGCAAATCATGCCCGCCAACCAGCGGAACCGGTGTGAGACACTCGATTCCCTGCTGCCGGCCTTTGGTGAACGGAAGTTGGGCCGCCGGAAATCGCAGCGTAGCCCCGGCTTCAAGATGAAGCACCAGGTCGCTCACCAGTTCAATCGGCCCGGTGACGTAGTTTCCCGCCGGGACATACACCGTTCCCCCACCCGCCGCCTTCACCGCCTGGATGGCGGAGCGGATGGCCTCCGTCGAGCTGGCCGAACCGTCATGGTGCGCGCCGTAATCCAGAACATTAAAAACCGGGCCGGCGCCGGACGCGTTCAGGCCAACGAGAACAAACAACGCCAACAACAAATTATTCCGGGAAGACAGGTGCATGGTGTTTTAAGGTTTTGAGCAGGATACGTTGATGGCACAAAGAAACTCAACCTTTTGGTGGCGGGCCTGGGAGCATTGACCTGGGAGCGCAAGCTCAACCGCCTATTTCAATTCCACTTCCCCCTCGCGCGGCGGAAATTCAAACGTGATCTTGCCCTTGTCGTCCATCACGAGATACGCCGGAAACGGTCTCCCGGCCTTGGAGATGAATTTATCAATCAAATCGGTCTTGCGCGTGGCCAACAGCTTTTGCGCCTGCGCCGGTTCGATCGGCTGCTGCAAAATTTCCCGGCTGATTCTGAATTTGCAGGGCTTGGAGCCCGCCTGCGACTTCTCGCACAGGTAACCCGTCTCCGTATCAAAAACTTTTCCACCGCACTTCGGACATTTGCCGAGCGATTCCTTGCCGGTGAAATCAATTTTCGGCTGCGGCTCCTTCGGGTTTTTTGCCGCACCCGCCCTGCCCTTCGCTTCCCGCGGCGGAAATTCAAACGCCGTGCCGCCATCCTTGACCACCAGGAACGCTTTGAACGCGCGGTTGTTTTTCTTGGAGATGAATTTTGTCAGCAAATCCGTTTTGCCTTCGGCGAGCAATTTCTTCACCTGCTCCGGCGAAATCTCCTGCTGCAAGATGATTTTGCCGGTGCGGAAGGTGCAGGTCTTGTCCGCGCCCGTCGCCTTTTCGCAGAGATAATTCATCCCGGCGTCGAACACCCGCGCGCCGCACTTCGGACATTTGCCCAGCGGTTCCTTGCCCGTGAAATCCACCGTGGCGGCGACGCCCCCGTCGCCGTCCTTCTGGCCGTTCCCGAAATCAAATTCGATCTTGAACTCCGTATTCAGCTTCAACACGGCGGCGAATGGAAATCCCTTTTTGCTGCGGAAATTTTGCAACGGCCCGACCTGTTTTTCCGTGATGAGCTTTTCCACTTCCTCAATCTCAAACATCCGGCCGCACAGCGTTTTCCACAACGAAAAGTCGCACTTTTCATTGACGCACTGGAAGTGCTTGTATTTTTCATGGATCTCACCGCCGCACTTCGGGCACGGCGTCTTGAGCACGCCGAAATCGCCGGGAATCGTGTCTTCCTCGAATTTTTTGGCGCGCTCAACGATGTGCCGCGTCATGTCGGCAATCTCGGACATGAATTCGGCGCGGCTTTTTTGCCGGCGCTGGATCTGGTGCAGCTTGAATTCCCAATCACCGGTCAACTCCGGCCTGGTCAATTCGGGAATGCCGAGACCGTTGAGCAGTTCCATCAGCGAAAACGCCTTGGCCGTCGCCTGCAGCTCGCGCCCGTTGCGATGGATGTAATCCTCGTAAATCAAGCCTTCAATGGTCGCCGCGCGCGTGGCCGGTGTGCCCAGGCCCTTCTCGCGCATCGCCTCGCGCAATTCGTCGTCCTCGACCAGTTTGCCCGCGCCTTCCATCGCGCTCAACAGCGTCGCTTCCGTGTGGCGCGGCGGCGGTTTGGTGACGTTCTGTTTCACCTCGACGCCGCTGGTGTTGACCTTTTCACCCGACTGCACCGGCGTGAGTGTCGGCGTGTCATCCGATTCCGCCTCCTTGCCATAGACCGCCAGCCAGCCCGGATTCACCAGCACCTTGCCGGCGCTCTTGAACGGCTCGCCTTCGACGCGGGTGATGCGATTGGTTTCAAGAAATTCCGCCGCCGGATAAAAAATGGCGAGGAACCGCTTCGTCACCATGTCGTAAAGCTTTTTTTCCGGCTCGGACAAACCGTACGGCGCCTGCGTGGTCGGAATGATGGCGAAGTGGTCGGAAACTTTGGCGTTGTTAAAGATGCGCTTGTTCGGATGCACCCAGTCGTTCTTGAGAATGGTCTCGGCAAACGTCGCGTAGCCGGTTTCGCCCAGCATCTTCAACGCGCTCTTCACCGTGCCGATGTAATCCTCCGGCAACGCCCGCGAATCGGTGCGCGGATACGTCAGCACCTTGTGCCGTTCGTAAAGCGACTGCGCCAGCCCCAGAGTGTTCTTCGCGGAAAAACCAAAGCGCGAGTTCGCGTCGCGCTGCAAACTGGTCAAATCATAAAGCAACGGCGACAGCGACGTGCTCGGCTTGCTTTCCTCGGTGACGATGCCCGGTTTGCCCAGACATTTTTCCTTGACGGCCTCGGCCTGTGACTTGTCCCAGACCCGCTCGGGCTTGAGCTGGTCGTCACCGTCCTTCGCGTCAGACCTGGAAAACTTTTCGTCGAACCAGCGCCCGGTGTATTGACCCGCCGCCGCGTCGAACGTGCCGATGACCTCCCAGAAATCGCGCGACACAAATTTGCGAATCCTCGCCTCGCGCTCGACCACGATGGCCAGCGTCGGCGTCTGGACGCGGCCAACCGTGGTTTTGAAAAACCCGCCGAGCTTGGAGTTGAACGCGGTCATCGCGCGCGTGCCGTTGATGCCGACGAGCCAGTCGGCTTCCGAACGGCTGTACGCGGCGTCGGCCAGCGGCAGCATGTCCTTGTCTTCGCGAAGCTGCGCAAACCCGTCGCGAATGGCGGCGGGCGTCATGGATTGCAGCCAGAGCCGTTTGATGGGCTGCTTCGCCTTGGTGAACTTGACAATGTTGCGGAAAATCAATTCACCTTCGCGCCCGGCGTCGCAGGCGTTGACCAGCGCGTCCACGTCGGCGCGTTTGATCAGCTTTTTGAGCACCTTCAGCCGCGGCTCGCTTCTCTCAATCGGCAATAAATCGAAATGCGGCGGGATGACGGGCAGATGTTTGAACGTCCATTTGCCCCGCACGGCCTCGACGCCTTCCGGCGGCACGATGGTGAGCAAATGGCCGACCGCCGACGAAAGGACGTAATGGTCGCTTTCGTAAAAGTCGTCCACCTTCTTGAATCCGCCGAGCGCCTTGGCGATGTCGCCGGCGACGGACGGTTTCTCCGCAATGATGAGAGTTTTGCCCATTTCTGTGCCCGCGCTTGTACACCGGGCGCGGCAAACATGCGAAGAAAAAAATATTTGTCAAACCTTACACGCAAAATAAATTTTGGAGAAATTCACCGCCGAGCGACTAAGAACGAAGAATTTTAAACCACGGATGAACACGAATGGACACGGATTTGAAGAATCGAATCGCGAAAGCAGAACGAATTTTAAAACCGTAAAGAACACAAAGTACGCAAAGATCTTGGACAGAATAAATAGGATTTTCAGGATGAACTCCACAACAACCAGTTCAGCGGATTTCACCACTTCTAAAGGTAGGGCGCGTCACTCCGTGCGCGCCGGTCTTTGTAGTCAGCCACCGACGGCAGGATTTCCAGCCGATAGCGGCTCATGCCCAGCCCAGGCGTTTGCGGGCGTCTGCCCACGCGATGTTTTCTCCGGGTTCGGACAGCGCCTGATCCGCCGCCGCGTTGTCCCGGCGGTCTTCTTCACGACGCAGTTGCTCGCTTACAAACTGATAAACTTTCCGTCGCTGGATTTGCGGCAACCGTTTAATTTCTGAAATGACTTCAACCGCGCTCATGCTCCCAAGTTAGTCCAATGAACGCCGATTTCAATCAAAACAAATCCGGGAGGCGACGGACGGTTTCTCCGCGATGATGAGAGTTTTGCCAATTTGTTGCCCGCGCTTTTACACCGGGCGCGGCAAACATGCGAAGAAAATCTTTTTTGTCAAACCGAACCTGCAAATTGATTTTGAAAAATCGGCCAAAGAACCGCCGGCAACGAAGAATTTTTAACCACGGATGAATACGGATGAACACGGATTTTCACCACAGAGACATGAAAACGCGGAGTTAAAATGAAAAACGACAGGGATTATTGGGATATGCCAGCCCTATAGAAACGATGCGAATAGTTTGTAGCGTTTACATCCCAAAACCAAAACCAGCCGTTGCTCATCAGATTGGCCGGACCCAGCGGAGTCCAGCTTGCAAGATTTGTTGATGCCCATACCGTGTAGGGAATGTTTTGGTCGCCTGTGAAATTCAGTTGGAATGGTCCGGATGCTTGCCGGCTTCCGCGTGTCAGAATCGGCGGCACAGACGGGACCAATGGAGTTCTCACCAGAAAGAACTGATTTATATACCAACTGGGGGCGCCAAATGCGATGCCGTTGGTTCCCCAACGGACTAAGGTGCTTGGACCTCCGGATACATACGGAATATCCAAGCTGCCCACGAGTTGCAGGTTTGTGGCATTCCACGCATAAATTCTCCAGGCATCAGACTGCCCCCAGACTGGATGTGACCCCATTGAGTAAATTCTGCCCGCTGCCAAATCAGGCTCCAGTATGGAACAATTGGTCAAGGTGCCGTAGACAGCCAACGTTTCGGGATTAAACACTGTGCCACCCGGTGTGAATACCAATCCTCCCTGATATTTAATAAGATCAGACAATCCGATGAGCCCGTCGTGGCCGTCCGAACTCAGGACTCCGGTTTGATCCACGGTCATACGGGTAAACGGAGTTCCGGCGTAGAGTCGCGTATCTGAAGCCGCCACGACGGTTCCTGAATAACTATAAAGTCCTCCAAGAATATTGGAACGCTCAATGTCATCGTCGAAAATCAGAACTTGGGAGGCATCACCGAATCCGGTGTTAACCCCAATCGCTACTGAATGAGGTTGCCCCGGCAAAACGGCAAACTGGTTTACATGATAGGCGAGTCCATAGTAGTTGTCCATACCCACTGACGCTAGAAACTCCACCACGTTGGAAGTCAGGTTAAATCGGCCAAACACGTTTGTTCCATAGAAACCGATGTAAAGGGAATGGCCATCGCCGGATAACGCCAGTTTCCCGGGGTCATTGCCAATGTAATATGAATTCACAATGCGTCCCATGACTGGATCGATCGCAATCAGGCAATTAGAGTAGGTATTCGCGTTTGCCGGTACGGTGGCATAGATAAGTCGTGTAAACGGATTGTAAACCAGATCGACCACGAGAAGGTTATTGAAGACTTGAATTGCTGGCGCCACGGCATTGAATGGATTGCTAGTGCCGCTGACGCTGTTTGAACTGGCGGTCAGGCGGATGTTCGTGTCCGGATATGCAGAGTCCAGCGTCACAGTTCCGGCCCACTGTCCATTCAAAAATGCGGCCGTGGTGGCCGGCGTTAAAGGAACATTGCCATGATCGCCGGCGGCGCTCAATATGGCCGCGCCGGTAAAATTGCTGAGGACATTGCCGTTTAGATCACACGCACTGATGGTCACGGCGAAAGGCACCGAAGACGTTTGCATGCCAATGGGCGCAAACGCAAAGTGGTCCACAAAGTAGACAATTGCCTGCGGTGAACCGACACTTTCACCGTAGACATTGATAGCGGTCACAAAATAAAAAAATGTGCCGCCATTGACAATTGTCGTGTCGTTGTAATTGGTGGCGGATACGCCGCTGGCAATTTTTGTGTAAGAACCGGCGCTTGCGCTTGCGCGATATACATTATAGCCAGTCGCCTTGAATGAAGCCGGCCAATTCAGCGCCGCACTTCCCCCTTGAACCACCGCATTCAGGCTTGATGGAATGGAAGGCAGTCCGCCGGCAGCAGTCGCGCTTTGGTTCTCGTAAGCGCCGCAATCCACCGTGCCGCCGACGATGCGCGGGTTGCCGTCCAGATCATTGGTTGTCGTGACATACGCGTTGTTGCCGGCATTGATGCACGGCGAATAGGTTTGCAAGTGATAGTCACCACCCGCCTGGTTCACAAAAAGGGGCGCATTGGTAATGCAACCGACGTTTCCCGCATCCGGCGTGCAACAATAATTCAACGTGGAGCCTGTGTTATTTACTCCGACATTGTAATAAATAACACAGTTGTTCGCGGTGCAATAATATGTGCCGGCACCGGTATTCCCGCCGGCAGAATCGTTGTAGCCTGATACCGTGCAATTGTTCAACGTACTTGAACAGGCACCGCCACCCACACTGGCATAGTTGCCTGAAAATACGCAGTTGTTCAGCGTGCCCCCGTACGCGCCGCCACCGCTGCTTGACGTGTTGTTGATCAGCATGCAATTGTTCAGTGTAGAACCAGACGCACCGCCACCGTTGGCGCCTGCCCCGTAGGCCGAGTTGCCAGAAAGAGTACAGTTGTTTAGAATGCAACCGGCCGCGCCACCGCCGCTGGTACCACCGGTTGTATTCGGATATGTCCTTCCTGTCACGTTTCCGCTCAACGTGCAGTTATTTAACGTGGAACCGTAAGCGCCACCACCGCTGCAACCTGTCATTGGGCACACATTGCCGGTCAATGTGCAGTTGTTGAGTGTACCGGAATAAACGCCGCCACCCCAAGATGCCAGGTTATTAATCAGCAGACAATTTGACACCAGTGCATTGGTGGAAGAACACCATACTCCACCGCCGTACCCAGTATATCCATTGGTCAGGGTAAAACCGGCCAGTACCGCACCATCAGTCAAATATACGCAACGCATGGTATGACCGCCATTTATCAACGTCATGGTCGGTCCATTGACACTTTGTAGCGTCACCGCGTTGGTCACAGCCACGCGATTGGTCGTCCCATCACCGGTCAGTCTGCCACCGATTTGATAAACACCATTGGTGACAAGAATTTGGTCGCCAGAATTGGCGGCATCAACGGCATCCTGAATGTTCGTCGCAGCGGTAGCCCAATCAGCATAAGGCGGTGTGGGATTGGTGCTGTTCAAATCCACATACAGCACCGAGGCCGAGGCGCGGAAAATAAACAGCATCCAGAAGACTATTACCCATTGGCAATGGCGCGGTTTCATGTTGCCTTTGTCTAAACTTGCTAACGTTCTATCACTTGCACTTTTGAATTACAAGTTTAATCCGTCTTTTCCTTGCCGCGCGCTGTCTTCCACCGTAGCAGCCGACGTGAGTCGGCTCTAACTTTCCCCGGACTCATTTCAAATTCCGCGATGGTTCTTTCGCTCCTGCCGGAGCTTGACCCATTTGTTTTGCCAACCCACGGCTGTGCCGTGGGCTACTTTCTATCGCCGTTCCACGGCTGGTGACAGCTTGGTTGGAATTGTCAGACTTGCGCTCCGCGGCCAAAAAACGTTATAATCATCATCAATGAAACTGGCACTGGCAGCTTTGGTTTATTCGGTGATTGCCCTGGTTTTGGGTCTCGGAATTCTGCTGCTGGTGGCGGGCAAACCGTGGCCGCTCATCATCGCGTTCCTCGTCTATGTCGTCGTGTTCAGTAAAATCGGCTGCCTGTCGCAACATTGATTCGGAGTTCGGAGATCGGAGTTTGGATTCCCCATCTCCCAGTTCTGATCTTCCATCTGCGAAGTCCCATCTCCTATCTCCTATCTCCCATCTCCGATTTTCATTTCGGCACGGCAAACTTTTGCTGCATGGCGGACTGGATTTGCGTCCAAGGCAAACAGTCCAACCCTCTCGTCCCCGCCGCCACACCCGTCGCGTAAGCCGTCGCCGGTGAAGTTCCTTGGACGATATACGGCTGTCCGCCGAGGTACACCACACTCGCACCGGGCAGCGCAAGGGAAACAAAACTGCCGAAGTTCGCATACGGCGCGATCTGGCCGCCCTGCGTCGCGGTGACCGCGATGACGCCCGGGTCCGCGGCCGGATACGTCGGCGTGGACACCGGCTGGTTGCCGGCCGCCGCGTAAACCGGAATGCCGGCGGCAATGGCCTGCTGGATCACGCTGTCCAAAATCGCGCTGTCACTGGGACCACCAAGGCTCAAGTTGATAATGGTCGCGCCGTTGTCCACCGCCGCCTTGATGCCGAGCGCGACGTTCCAACTGGTCGTCGTCGCGTACGTGCCGTAAACGTCCACGGACAAAATCCTGACGGAACTGCTCCCGCCCGCCGACTGCGAGATCGCACGCAAAATCGTCCCGGCCATCGCCGTCCCATGCGTGAGGTCCGACGTGCCTGGAGCAGCGTCGCCCGCCACGGAGATTGACTTCAACATGAACGGGTCGAGCTGGCTGCCGAGGGATTGCACGTGCGTGTCAATCAAGCCGACGATGGGATTGCAGGGGTCGCCGGTCGTAGCCGGGTTCAGCGTGAGCGAAACGGGGCCGACCGGCGCGTTCGCGAGCAGTTGCGGTGTGGTCGGGGGGTCGAAGACGTAATTGTAATCCACGGCCAGAACGTCGGAGTTGTTTTTCAAACTGGCCAATGCGGCATCGGTTGCGTCAGCGTCGCCGAATTGCAGGCGGTAAATGCCCAGCTTGTCGTCACGCCCGATGACTTTTGCGCCGAGCAGTTTGGCGAGGGCATCAACGTCCGTGCCGGGCTTGAGCTTCACTAGCAATTCGTTGGGAACGTGCTTGGGCGTCGCTTTCGGCGCGAGCACCAGCCGCGTGGCGTTTTTCATCACGGTGCGAAAAACATAAAGTTGCGGCACGCCATTGGTCCGCGGCACGAGCGCGAAGTTGAGATTGCCCAGCAACATTTTCAGCGCGTCGCCGGACGGCAGGTCCTTGAATTTTGCGGAAGTCGTGTGGGTGGTATCCGGCTCGACATAAATCCGCCAGCCGGCATCCGCGGCGATTTTTTCCAGCAATGGCCACAACGCCATGCCCCGCAGGTCGGCATCCACGCGGTCGGTGGCCTTGTGCCAGACGAGCGAGTTGGTGTCTGCCGCGCGCGCCGCGATCAGACCGAACGCGAGCCACAGGCAGATAAAGACCCATCCAAATTGGCGAAATTTTAACATTACCTTGATAGACGCTTGGAAAGCACGGTTGGTTAAATATTCGTCATGGCGCGCGAACGCGATAAAATTGTTGCGGCACGCCCGTGATGGTGTCAATCCAAAGTCCGGGGGAATTCGACGGCGTGACCGCGCCCCGCAACTGGAATGTGTCCTTGACGTTCGTGGCACTCAAGACTTCGTAAAGCCGTCCGGCAGTGGCGGGCCAGCCGATGATGGGCGGCGGTGCGGTCATCGTCAGTCCAAACGGCGATTCCGCCCCACCGATGCGAATCCACTCCGTCCCGGTGCGGTACTGTTTGCCGTCACTGTGCGTTACCACGGCGTAGAACGGATGCAATCCAACCCCCAGATTCGTCGCCGCCACCGCGAAAGTGGCGGAGGAGAGGTTGGAAACAACGCCGACCGAACCGCCCGTGGTGAACAGTTCGATTGTGGAAATCGTGTTCGTGTTGGCGGCAACCGAAAACAGCAGCGTGAAGTCCAGCACCGTATTGGCAGCGCCGGCCAGCGTGGTGAACGTGGCGTTGAGCGGCGTGTTCTGGACGCGCACGCCTTGAGTCACCCGCGCCTGGGTGCGCACATGACTGCCTTCATAGACCACCGCCGCAAGCTCATGGCTGCCGTCGGACAGGGTTGTGGTATCCAAAGAAAACGTCAGTGAAAGATTGGTGACGCCAGCCGTGAGGTAGAGGTGGTTGCGCGGCTGGAGATCGCCGGCGTTCTGATCCAATGTTTGGGTGCCGTTGGGATAGACGATCAGGTTGGTCGAACCGCTGAAGGTCGCCTGAATCTGCGAAGCCAGCCACCCGGCGGTCCGCACGCGCAGATTGAATTCGGCGGCGTTGATTGGCGGCGACGTCACGGGCAGATAATCAATGAAGTCCTCCGCCACGACGCCGTCGGTCGCCGACAAACCGGTGTTGCCGTTGATCGCAGTGACCAGTTGCTGGACGAGCTGGCCAACACTCGTATTGCCGGGGCTGTTCGTAACCGTCAGGACGATCGGGGCTCCATTCGTTTTGGTCACACTCAGTTGGAGAAAATCGTTGGAGGCGGGGGCGTTGCTGACAAAGTAATTGCGAAGTCCAAACGCGATGGAATCGAGCAAGTTGCTGCGGCTGGCTGTGACAAAAGCGGTCAGCGTGGAGGCCGAACCGATGGCATTGCTGGCGCACACCGGGATTTGCGCCCCGGGCGTGTTGGTGTCGGTGGATTGCAGGCCAAGGCGGTCGCCGTAGGCAACGGCCTGCGCCTTGGATTGCAGAACGTAAGCGGGTTGATTCAGAACGTCAGCCAGCCCGGACGCGACCGACTTGATCGTTGCATTGGTTGGAACCGTATAGTTTGTGGTGCAACCATTGATGGTCACGTAAAGCTGGTTGCCCGCGGCGGGCGGAATATTGGTCAGGGTTTGCAGCCATGTGCCATCCAGAAACAAATCCACCTGCTGCATCGGGCGGTTTGTTGCACTGGCGGTGCATTGGAAGGTGAGATTGGTGATGCCGCTCAACACGCTGTTGGCCGGCAAATTGACCCACGTGCCAACGGGTGGTCGGGCAAACGGCGCGGCCAGAGGCTCGCCCACGATTAATCCCTGATAAGGATTTGCCAGGCTCATATAATAACATTCCGCCAGGCTGAAGCCGCGCGCCTGATAGAAATAAACCTGCGGCGACGGGAATTTTTGCAGGTAGGCACACGGCTCGGTGATGGTGCCGTAACTGCCGCAGGCGCCGGCGTTCAGGAAGGCCAGCAACGTCGTGTGATCGTTCGGCTGATAGATCAGCCCCCCATAAGACGTCAGACTGTCGGCGATGGCGCCGGGGACGAACACGTTGGACAGGATGTTAAACTGGTAACGGCCAGTTTGGTAGCCAAACAGGTTCGTCAAACCGTAGGGCGAATCCAAATTGGTCCGGGCGATGGAAAAATCGCCGTCCACGCGCGCGTCAAAAATCGTGTTGTCGAATTCCAGATACCGGATGTTGCGGAACACGTCGCTGCTTTTGGCCAGCCAGACCATTTGCGTGGGAAATGTGCCGTCGCTGGCCGCGCCGTGATCAATGATCGCCTTCGCCTGCGCGAGATTGCTGGACGTGAGCATGGTCACGAGCCATGAGTTGCTGCCGGCCGCAATCGGCGGCGTCTGGCGGAAAATGCCCTCGCTGGCGGCATAGGCGTTGGAACTGGCGGCGGGCAGATTGCAGCCGGGAATTCCCTCCGGACAATTGTTGGAGCAATCGTCCGTCTTGAAACCGTAAAATAACGCGGTAGTAGTGCTGTTCGTGCCGGATTGCGCGCCGCCTTGAACCACGCGGTAGGGAAAATCCATGCTCAACACGACGTAATCAATCTGATTGGTGAGGCCGCGACTCGAAAGCATGCCGATCAATGGATTGAACAATAAGTTGGTAAAATCCGATGTTGTCCATTCCACGTTCCCGCCGGTCCAGTTGATGCGCAGCAGATTTTGCGGCGGCACGCCGCGCCGTTCGCAGTAGTAATTGCCGAGTTGAACCGAGTTCGTGCTGTTCTGGTTGGCGACCACGACCACGTTCAACCCGCTGCCGCCCGCGAAAAGTTCGGCGGCGGAAATAAACAAAACCGCCAGACCGGTCGTAAAGCACAAGCGAATGTTCACTGCCCTATTCTCACCTGAAAATGTCGTTTCGTAAAGTGCGGCGGAAGGAACGGGGTGAAAGGCTGAAGGCTGAAGGCTAAAGGCTAAGGGTGAAAATGAACGGATGGTTTAACTGCGTCGGCATTTCAGCATTTAGACTTCAGCCTTTAGACTTTGCCAGGACGGTCTTCACCCAGACCTGGTTGTCGAGATACCACCGGATGGTTTCGCGGATGCCGTCCTCGAACTTGTGCGCGGGCGTCCAGCCAAGCTCACGCTGGATCTTCGACGCGTCTATGGCGTAACGGCGATCGTGGCCGGGACGGTCTTTGACGAAAGCAATCAGCTTGCGCGAGTTGCCGCCGAGTTTGGGAACGAACTCGTCAATCGTGTCGCAAATCAGTTGCACGATGTGAATGTTCGCCCATTCGTTGTGGCCGCCGATGTTGTAGGTCTCACCCAATTTGCCGCGCGTCAGCACGAGCCACAGCGCCTCGTCGTGGTCGCGCACGTAAAGCCAGTCGCGCACGTTCATTCCGTCGCCGTAAACCGGGACCGGCTTCCGCGCCAAAATGCTTTGGATCACCACCGGGATGAGCTTTTCGGGAAATTGATACGGACCGTAGTTGTTCGAGCAATTCGTGATGACCGTCGGCAAACCGTAAGTGTGGTGATACGCGCGGACGAGCATGTCGGACGATGCCTTGCTCGAGGAATACGGCGAGTTCGGCGCGTAAGGCGTCGTCTCGGTGAAAAAGCCGGTGGCACCGAGCGAACCATAGACTTCATCGGTTGAAACGTGATGGAATCGGGTTTCGTCCCGCAATGCGGGAGCGTCCGGGGTCTGGGATTTTGGATTTGCAAGCCAGCAGGCGCGGCAGGCTTCGAGCAAATTAAATGTGCCGACGACATTCGTGTGGATGAAATCGCCCGGACCGGTGATGGAACGGTCCACGTGCGATTCCGCCGCGAGATGCATGACGTGCGTGATGGCGTGCTTTTCAACGACACGCCGCACGGCAGCTTTGTCGCGCAGGTCCACCTTCTCAAAAATGTATTTTGGGTGTTGGGAAACCTTTTCCAGATTTTCCAGGTGCCCGGCGTAAGTGAGGCAATCGAGATTGACGAGTTTGCCAATCTCCGCGCGGTCAATGACGTGGTGAATCAAATTCGATCCGATAAAGCCCGCGCCGCCGGTGATCAACAAGTTCATGGTTGAGAGTTGATGGTTGAGAGTTATTCCGGTTTCCAGTTTCGCAACGAATCTTCGATGGCTTCCATCACCGGCCGGATTTTGACGCCCGCAGCCAGCAATTTTGAAATGTCCAGCACGCAGTTGGAACGCGGCGTTTTGGCGGCGACGCTGTAAAATTCGGCGTCATTTTTCCAAAACTCAAATTTCCGGTCCGGCTGCAAAATTTTCTTGATCAATTCCACGACCTGCCGCGTCGTCACAAAACCGGGATTGGTGACGTTGTAAGTGCCGAACGGCGCGCGGCGTTTCCATAAATCGAGGCACGCTTTCACATAATCGGCGCGGTGGGAAATGGAATTCACGTTGTCATAGACCTTCGGGTAACGCTGCACCTTGCTGAGATAGTTGCGCTCGCTGTCAAATTCGTCGAACGGAATCCGCAACCGCCAGATGTAACTTTGTCCCATGCCTGCGATGGCTTCCTCCCCCAACGCCTTGCTGCCGCTGTAAAAACTGCATGGACCGTCACGGAAGGAAAAATTAGGCGTGTCCGTTTCCGTAAAACCATGAATGTGCTCCGGTGATTTGTCCACGAGCGCGCGCAATTCCGGTTTGGAAAGATCTTTTTCTGCGCGCGTCCGGCCACCGGTCGTGACTTTTGCGCCGGAGTAAATGCAGCCGGACGAAACGTGTCCCCAGGGAATACCGGCCGCCACACAAGCGTGGGCGACGGTTTGCGGCAACAACGTGTTGCCGGCCAGCGTGTCGGCCCGGGCGACTTCGCAGGCGTCCACGTTTGGCTTGCCGGTGTAACCGGCGGCGTTGATGACGAATTCCGGTTTGCGCTCCTTCAAAAATTTCAACAATACGTCGAAGCGCGTGTAATCCACATCGTGCCGGGCGAGTGGAATAAATTTTTGTCCGCGCCGCTGGAGTTCCAGCGCAAACGCCTGGCCGATGTAACCCGATGCGCCGAGGAGAAGAATCATGGGATTGGATGTTGCAGATTTTGAAACCGCGGATTCCGCGGATGGTTCGAGGCGGCAAACGAAGGCTCGCTCAGGACGAGGCGTTTCCATTCCAGCGATTTGCACCCAAAATTAATAATCAAGCCGACCTCCAAACCGGTAATTTTCAGATAGTTAATCATCTGTGCCTCTTCGATTGGTCCAAGTTCGCGAATGGCTTTCAAATCCACGACTACTTTCGCTTCGACGATCAAATCCGGAACATAGGGATGGCGAAGCACAATATCTTTGTACGTCACTCGATGCGGTTTCTGGAGAATGAAAGCAATCCGCTTCAACTTCAACTCATACTCGAACGCTTCCTGATAAATTGCCTCCAGAAAGCCACACCCAAGCTCCGTGTGAACTTCCATCGCCGCACCAAGAATTTTTCCCGTTATATCTTTATGAAGCAGTTCCATTTAATCTTTGTAATCCGCGTAATCCGCGGTTCAGGTTTGCAGCCGTTTCGCCTCCGCCACGACTTCGGCGAGGTAATCGCGGTATTCGCATCTGGGCATTTTGTTGGTGAGTTCTTCGAGTTGATCGAGCTTGAGAAAGCCGGCGCGAAACGCCGCTTCCTCCGGACAGCCGATTTTGACGCCCGCGCGTTTCTCAATCGTTTGCACGTAAGCCGAAGCCTCGTGCAGGCTGCTGCTCGTACCCGCGTCCAGCCACGCGAAGCCACGGCTCAGCCGGTGCACCCGCAACTGCCCGCGCCGCAGATACGCCACATTCACGTCCGTGATTTCCAACTCACCGCGCGCCGACGGCTTGAGCGCCTTGGTGACGGCCACGACGCTGTTGTCGTAGATGTAGAGTCCCGGCACGGCGTAATTGCTCCTGGGCGACTTTGGCTTTTCCTCAATCGAAATCGCCTGTCCCTGCGCGTCGAATTCCACCACGCCGTAACGCTCCGGGTCGTTGACGTGATAACCGAAAATCGTCGCGCCGGTCTTGAACTCGGCGAACGCGCGATGAAACGAATCGCCGCCGTAAAACACGTTGTCGCCCAAAACCAGCGTGACGCTGTCGCTGCCGATGAACGATTCCGCGATCAAAAACGCCTGGGCGATGCCCGCCGGTTTCAGTTGTTCGCGATATTCGATGATGAGTCCCCACGCCTTGCCGTCGCCGAGCAATTGCCTGAACCGCGGCAGGTCCTGCGGCGTGGAAATGAGGCATAACTCGCGGATGCCGCCCTCGATGAGCGTCGTCAGCGGGTAATACACCATCGGTTTGTCATACACCGGCTGGAGCTGTTTGCTCGCGACCAGCGTAAGCGGATACAGCCGCGAACCGGCGCCACCGGCAAGAATGATTCCTTTCATTAGCCGACAGGGTAAAAATTTTCAGAAAAAATGAAAGCCGGAAGTTCGCGAACAAACCAACCGTGAATGGTTTCGAGTTTGCATTGGACGGGAACTTCTCCTATTGCTTCCGCGTCTAATTGAATGGGATGAAGAAAAAATTGAAATGGATTTTCGCCGCGCTCGTCGCGGTGTTCGCACTGTTGCAACTCACGAACCCGACGCGCACGAACCCGCCGGTCGCGCCGGGGCACGATTTGATGGCCACCAACGCGCCGCCACCGCAAATCGCCGCCCTGCTGCACGCCGCCTGTTACGACTGTCATTCTTACGAAACCAAATGGCCGTGGTACAGCCGCATCGCGCCGGTGTCGTGGCTGGTGGTCGGCGACGTGAAGAACGGGCGCGAGCGGATGAATTTCTCCGACTGGCCGCGTGAACTGCCCGAACGCGCGGCAAAACGGCTGGGGCGGATCAGCGAGGAGGTAGGTTACAAGGACATGCCGCCGTCCAAATACACCTTGATGCACCCCGAAGCCCGGCTCACCGCCGACCAGCGCCAGCAATTGATTCATTGGGCGGACCAGGAAGCCGCGCGGCTTAAAGCAAACGGTGAGGCCGGCAAAGAATGAGCAATCCGTCCTTTTCCTGATGATTTGCAGCAGCCGACGCCTGCCGGGTCGTAGCACTTGGTGCGAAGACTGGTGAGTCGGCTCACTTCTGCCAGGATTTCACGAAAGATCAGAGCGGACTGACGTCCGCTGCTACCAACCAAATTCTTGATTCGTTTGGGCATTGACGGAACCAAGCCTGCCAAACATGCTTTTATTTTTATGTTGCACAGTGAATTGGTTCCCGCCGCCGAATCCCGCCCAGGCGGGACGCGGCGATTGATGGTGATGTTGCACGGGCTGGGCGACAGCGTGGACGGCTGGCGCTGGTTCCCGGGGGTGATGAACCTGCCGTGGCTGAATTATCTGCTCGTCAACGCGCCGGACGACTACTACGGCGGTTACTCATGGTTCGATTTGAACAACATGGTTCCCGGCGTCCAGCGCAGCCGGAAATTGTTGTTCGACCTGCTCGACGATTTGCACGCCAAGGGTTTTCCAGCGGAACAAATCATCTTCGGCGGTTTTTCGCAAGGCTGCCTGATGGCCATCGAAGCCGGCCTGCATTATCCGCACCGGTTGGCGGGGATCGTCGGCATCAGCGGCTGGATTTTTGAGCTGGAAAAACTGGTGCAGGAACTTTCACCCGTCGCGCGCCAGCAGCGCCTGCTCATGACGCACGGCACAAGCGACCCCATGATTCCGATTGACAAGGTGCGCGGGCAAATTCCGTTGCTCAAGGCCGCCGGCCTGCGCCTGGAGTGGCACGAATTTATGAAGGCGCACACCGTCGCCGGCGAAGAGGAAATCGCCGTGATTCGCGATTTTGTGCGCGCCGGTTATCCGGCCTGAATTTTTTCGGAGGGATGAGCTCTGCGAGTCCCTAAATCCATTCGCACATCAATTCAGGGGCTTGTGTAACTCGCCCCTCCGATTTATTAAACCTTCACTTCGCGGGCCGCGCCGGGAATCCAGATTTGCTCCGGCCGCGGCTCGCCGGCGACTTCCCAATCCATCGCGCGCTCCACGATGTCGCGCATTTGGGCGAACCACCAGCCGGCGCGGGCGATGCGCCCTTCCCGACCCGCCACGTTCGCCTGCGGGCGGATGCCGTTGAAACCGAGTTCCAGTTGATTGTCTGTCGCGTATGTCATAGTGAACCTTTCTTTGCGCGACATTCTGGCAGGTGGGGTTGGACATTTGCTGTCCAAGGCAAAATTTATCTTGGAATTGGAAAACATCGAACATTGAACACCGAACATTGAACGTCGAGTGGATTCGATGTTCAGCGTTGGATGTTGGTTGTTCGATGTTTCCGGCAGCTATTCGCGAATGGTAATCGTGTCGCCGGGTTGCAGCGGCACGACGTGGCCGCTGAGCAAATCGCGCGGATTGACGCTGATTTCCTCGCCTTGGCGGGTGATGGTGATGGCCTTCGGATTGCGGTGACCGGTGTAATTGGCCGTTGCGATGGCTTGGGCCAGGGTCAACCCTTCGACCCACGGGACATTGGGATGTTGCACCGGCCCCACGATGGCGACGCCCTGCCCATCGCCCGCGATGCTGGCGAACGCGACCTTCTGGCCGGCCAGATAAGCCGCCCGCGCCTGGGCATTGGCCTGCGACCGGGTAACACAACCGCAAAACAAAGTTGCGATCAAAAACACCCAAGCTCCACCGGCGCAAAAAAACTTTCGGTACCTGCCCATGTTACTCCCGTTTTTTGAGGATTTTCCCGAACTCGCCTTCGACCGGTTCGATTTCAATTCGATGGCCTTCATGGGCGCCGGAAGCCGGCGGCGAAATCCGGCTTTTCCTTTCCGTCTTTGGCGCGGCAACGGCCGCTGGCAGCGGCGAAGCAACCAACGCTGTTTCGGACGGCTCGCTGTCCGGTGGTTCCGAATTTTGACCGGGAATGAACAAATGGGTCCGGGTCTCCAGCCATTTGGAATAACGTTGAAAACCCCACATCCCGTGATCGGCACCGGTTTCAATGGCGGAAATGATTTTAAAAAAATCACGATTGCGGATGAAATTTTTGACCGCGTGCGTCGCCATGAGAATCTCGCATTCGGGGACGCGGATGTTCAAATCCGGCCGGAAGCGGAGCCGTTGCGATATGACCGCGACGAGACAATCGGCCAGTTGCGCGCAAACGGCGCCCTGGATTTCCGCCGGGAAGGCCGAGGCCACGCGCTGCAGCGCCTCGGCACAACTCGACGAATGAACCGTGGCCAGAACCAGGTGGCCGGTTTCGGAGGCGCTCAACGTCCGGCGCATCGTTTCCGGATCGCGCATTTCCCCGACCATCAACACGTCGGGGTCCTCCCGCAACGCGTCCAGCAACGCCTGCTCAAAACTCGGCGTGTCGCGCCCCACCTCCCGCTGCCGGATGTAGGCGCGGCGCGGACGGAACGTGTATTCGATGGGGCTTTCGACCGTGACGATGTGGCGGGCCTCGGTCAGGTTGATCTCCTGAATCAACGCCGCCAAGGTCGAGGATTTGCCGCTGCCGGTCGGGCCGCTGATCAAAATCAAGCCGTGCGTGTTTTTGACGAGCTTCTTGAGGTCGGGATGCAGATTGAGTTTTTCGACCGTGGCCTGGAACGAACTGAGCAGCCGGATGGCCAGGCCCAGGCCGCGCGAGGTTTGCAAAATGTTAATCCGGCAGCGGACGCCGCGGATCGTTTTGGACAAATCAAACGAGCGCCGTTCCAAAAAAACCGGCCATTGCTCTTCGCCGATGAGCCGGCGCGCGATTTCAGCCAGCGCCCTTGGCGGGACGGGTTCGCCCGAAACCTGCAAGGCGCCGCGAATCCGCACCGCCGCCGGCATCCCGGCTTCCAGGTGCAAATCGCTGGCGCCACCACCCGCCGCCGATTCAATCAATGATTCCAATTCCATTTGATCTACTTTAATGAACAATTCAACCGGCGGAAAGTTCTTTGGTTGGAGTAATATTAATTCTCCGTAACAAACGGATCTTTGGTTGATTTTGTGGAACCCCTCACCCGGCCTGCGGCCACCCTCTCCCCGCTCGGGCGGGGAGAGGGACGGGGTGAGGGGCGTTTATTTTTGATCCGCTGGTGTTGCCGATGACCGTCAGACCGCCGTGACGGAATTTTTCCACTCCGCCACCGCCGCCTTGATTTCCGCCCCGACGCAACGGCGGGGCTTCACAAACCGCGGCGTGAACCACGGGAACAGCCCGACCAGATCATGGGTCACCAAAATCTGCCCGTCACAACCGTCGCCGCTGCCGATGCCGATGGTGGGGATGGGAATGCGCGCCGTAATTTCCTTTGCGACCGGCAGCGTCACGAGCTCGAGCACAATCGCAAACGCACCCGCGTCGGCCAGCGCCTTCGCGTCTTCGAGCAACGCCTGATGCTCCGGCTCGTTTTTGCCTTTGACGTGGTAGCCGCCTTCCTCCAGCACGTGTTGCGGTAACATGCCCAGATGCCCGCAAAACGGAATTCCAGCGGACACAATCGCGCGAACCGGTTCGATGATTTCGCGTCCGCCTTCGGCCTTCACAAATTCCGCGCCCGCGACGACCAGCTTTTTCGCATTCTTCACCGCAGTCGCCACGGTTTCGTAACTGCGGAACGGCATGTCCGCGCCAAGCAACGCGCGCGGTTTGGCGCGGGCGGCGGCGCGAACGTGATGCTCCATTTCGGGCATCGTTACGTGTGTGGTGTCGGGATAACCGAGCACAACCATGCCCAGTGAATCGCCGACGAGAATCAGCGGAATGCCCGCTTCGTCGAGCAGCTTCGTCATCGGGAAATCGCAGGCCGTGAGCGCGGCAATCTTTTCGCCGCGCACTTTCATGGTGCGAATGATTTCGGTGGTTACCTTGGTCTCGTGCATGGCTGGTCAGAAAATCCGAAATCCGAATTTCAAAACCCGAAAGAAACCCGAAACCCGAGGTCCGAAACTGCCCGCCCGGACGACCGGCGTTTTCTTTCGATCCAAAACGCGGCCCGAAGCAGCATTGCCGGAAGCTAATTCGGAATTCGTCCCGCTTGGCGGGATTTCGGCATTCGGATTTAGAGTTTCGGAATTCACACCGCCTTGAAGCTTCCCAGCAATTCCTCCGGCGTCGTTATGGCGGTGCCGATTTTGCCGACGACGATGCCCGCCGCGTGGTTGGAAAGAATCGCCGCCTCGACCGGCGATGCGCCCGCCGCGATGGCCAGCGTGAATGTGGCAACGACCGTGTCGCCCGCGCCGGAAACGTCGAACACTTCCTGCGCGACGGTCGGAATGTGAAACGGCTTTTGCCCGCGCTGACAGAGCAACATGCCGAGTTCGCCCAGCGTGATCAGCAGCATCGCCGGGCGCAATTCGTTGAGGAGACGCTCCGCAACGAGCATGAGATTGTTGTCAGCCAGCGGGTTCGCGTGGCGCGTTTCATCCGGCAAATTTGCAAGCTCGAAAGCCTCCTTGCGATTCGGCGTGATGAGCGAGAGGCCGCTCAAATTCAAATGATGCACCGGCTTGGGGTCGAAACTGAGCCAGATACCACGCGCGCGGCAGAGTGTTTTGATTTCGTTGAGCAGCGGCTGTGTCACAACGCCTTTGCCGTAATCGCCCACGATGAGAGCGGCGGCCTTCGGGAGTTTGGATTTGAGTCCGGCGAGCAGGCGGCCGGTCAGGCGCGCGTCCAGACCGTCGCGCGTTTCGCGGTCAATGCGCACCATTTGCTGTTTGTGCGCCACGATGCGGGTTTTGACACTGGTATGCCGCGCGCCGTGCATCACCAATCCGCTGCAGCCGATTTTCTGTTCGTTTAACAATGTTTTCAACCGGCGGCCGGCGTCGTCACTGCCAATCGCGCCGAAAATTTCCGTCGGGACGTTGAGCACGGTCAGATTGCGCGCGACGTTGGCCGCGCCACCGGGCATGAAACTTTCGCGCTCAAAATCCACAACCGGCACCGGCGCTTCGGGCGAAATGCGCGACACGCCGCCCCAGATGAACTGGTCGAGCATCACGTCGCCAAGAACCAGCACGCGGGTTTTTGTCGCGGCAGTCAGGATTTGCCGCGCGCGCGAATGGGAAAGAGTTTTTGTGCTCATATTTTATTTTTTGAACCGTAGCCGCCGACGTGAGTCGGCGCTGATTGAGCAAAGATTAGAATGTGCGGACTGATCCCGCAATGCGGGACGGCTACAGGGTTCAATTGGTGTTTCATCCGTGGTTCAATTCAATCCAAAAATGCCGTCAACGGACTCGTCGCGCTGGCGGTTTCCTGCGTGGCACCGAGTCCGGCTTCAAACGCCGCGCGTCCGGCTTCAACGGCCATTTTGAAGGCGACGGCCATGCGGTTCGGATCACTCGACACCGCGACGGCGGTGTTGACCAGCACGGCGTCCGCGCCCATTTCCATCGCCTCCGCCGCGTGGCTCGGCGCGCCGAGACCGGCGTCCACGACGACGGGCACCGTGGCCTGCTCGATGATGATGCGGATTTGGTCGCGTGTCTGGATGCCGCGATTCGACCCGATGGGCGAGCCGAGCGGCATCACGGTGGCAACGCCGACGTCCTGCAGCCGTTTCGCCAAAACCGGATCGGCGTTGATATAAGGCAAAACGGTGAAACCGTCCTTCACCAAAATTTCGGCGGCCTTGAACGTCTCAACCGGATCGGGCAGCAGATAGCGCGGGTCGGGATGGATTTCGAGTTTGACCCATTTCGGCAGACCGGCGGCGGCGGCGAGACGGGCGAGGCGCACGGCTTCTTCGGCGTTCATCGCGCCGCTTGTATTGGGCAGGAGCAGAAATTTTTTCGGGTCAATGAATTCCAGGATGTTGGCGAACGGGTCCTTTTTGCCGCTCAAATCGGCACGGCGCAGGGCGACGGTGACCATCTCCGCGCCGCTGGCGGCGAGGGCGTCGCGCATGGCTTCGGGCGCCGAAAATTTCCCGGTGCCCATGATGAGCCGCGACCGGAAAACCCGCCCGGCGATGACCAATGGCTGGCTGGCAGACGACATTGCATCCAATTTAAGAAATAATGCCGGTTTGTCGAGCAGCGAAGCCGCACCACCGGCACCACCATCATTCTTTCCCCTGAGAGCGCTGGCGTCCCGCCGGCAGGTGGTCGCAACGCGGCAAGCCGACGAGACGTCGGCGCTCCCAGAATTACAAATCAACCCGGGACTTTGACGGCAAGATTTCAGCTTGCCTGCAGGTTCCGTCCGTGCCTTGACCTGCCGGAAGGCAAAATGAAGCCAATCATCGCCGGCACGCTCAACAGACCTTCGCTTTCAACCGTGGCGGTTCAATTCATCTTGATCCGGTAAAAACGCTGGCTGTCCGCGCCAGGAACATCCGATACCGTAACGGAACCATTCGTGGCGGTGATGGGATTGCCGAGGTTAATCCAGTTGGTGGTGGACAAATCCGAGCTGTATTGCACCTGATACGTCATGTTGGATGCCGTGTTCCAGGTCAAATTAAACTGGCCATTCACCCAGTTGAAGGTCTGAATTGTTGGGGGAACCACCACCATAAAACTGGCAACACTGCTGACAACGCTGCCGTACGGACTGGTGATCAGGACGCTGTAGTTTCCGGAGTTGGTTACGCTGGCATTCAACAGTTGAAGCGTGGGATCACCGCTGAAGTGAACCTTGCGGATGCGGTTGTAACCTATATCCGCAATATACAAATTGCCCTGTGAATCGAAGGCCACGCCCCTGGGGCTGCTGAGTTTGGCGCTGGTAGCCGGGCCATAATCGCCGGGATTATTGTTTCCGCCACCAGCCACAGTCATCATAATGCCATTGGTATCCATTTTGCGGACCCGAGAACCTGTCGTGATGTATAAATTATTGTAGCGGTCCAACCCCACCCCATAAGCATAGGAAAGGAGAGTATTGGTCCCTAACAGGCCATCACTGGAACTGGAGCCTCCGCCAACAATCGTGTTGATAATGCCATTGGTGTCCACCTTGCGCACGCGGCTGTTGTCGTTGTCGGCAATGAACACGTTGCCGGATGAATCCAGAGCTATCCCACAGGGAGTATTGAGCTGGGCATTGGTGGCCAGCCCGCCGTCACCGGAAAATCCTCCGGTGATAAAATCCGTATTACCTGCCACAGTCGTGATGATCCCATTGGTACCGACTTTTCGAATGCGACAATGGGCACTCTCATTTATATACAGATTGCCATTGCTGTCCAACGCCGCACCTGTGGCGGAGTAAAGTTGTGAATTTGTCGCCTGGCCACCGTCATTCGATGTGCCCACCGTGCCGGTACCAGCCACGCGGGTGATGATGCCGTTGGTGTCCACCTTGCGCACATCACCGTTGCCATATTCGGAGATATATAAATTACCGGCAGCGTCAAACGTTACCCCCGCAGGCCGATACAAGGTTGCATTGACCGCAAGCCCGCCGTTACCGGAATTACCTTGTGTTCCAGTGCCCGCTATGGTCGTGATAATACCGTTGGTATCCACTTTGCGAATGCGGTTGTTGCTGTAGTCGGCAATGAACAGGTTGCCGGCAGCATCAATCGCCACTCCTTCAGGAAAATTCAGTTTGGCATTGGTCGCTGATCCGCCATCACCAGAAAACCCCCAGCCGCTCGTCCCGGCCACGGTCGTGATGATGGGCGGCAGATTTGTGCCATTGAGCCGCCATTGATAAGTAAACGGCCCATCACCAGTGACCACCACGCTCAACTGGCCGTTGCTGCCAACCAACACGATCTGATTCGTCGGTTGACCGGCAATGGCCGATGGCAAACCAACGGTCATGGTCGCCACCGCACTCGTGATGCTTCCGTAATTGTTTGTAATCACCACCTGATAATTGCCCGCATCACTCCACTGCGCGTTGGTCAGGTTCAATGACTGGCCGGTCTGACCAGCCAGGTTGGTTCCGTTCATCTGCCATTGATAAACCAGCGGAGCCGTGCCGGTGACATTCACCGTAAATGTGGCATTGCTCCCCAATCCTGCGGTCTGGTTGGCAAGCGGACTCACGATGGCCGGTGGCAGCAAGACGGTCAAAGTAGCCACCGTACTGGTCACACTGCCATAACTGCTGCTGACCACCAAGGTGTAGTTGCCGGCATTGGCAGCAGTCAGTTTATCCAATGCCAGCGTCGGCCCCTGTCCAAACCGGCGTATGCGGTTGTTGTAGGTATCAGCAATTAAAATCCGACCGTAGCTGTCCATCGCCACGCCAGAGGGATAGTAAAGCGGCGCATTGGTGGCCGCCACCCCGTCACCGCCATAGCCGTATGAGTTGGTTCCTGCCACCGTGGTGATAATGCCATACGGATCCACCCGGCGGATGCGGTTGTTGCTGCGGTCGGCAATCAACACATCGCCATATCCATCCACGGATACCCCGAATGGATTCATGCCCGCATTGGTGGCCACGCCATTATCCCCGGAAAATGAAGTCGAGCCGTTGCCGGCGATTGTGGTGATGACTCCATAAACATCCACCTTGCGCACCCGGTAATTATATGCATCGGCAATGAACAGATTGCCGTTCCCGTCCATGGCCACACTTTGCGGCCTGTAAAGATTGGCATTCGTCGCCGCACCGCCGTCACCGGAGAAACCTGAGCTGGACTTTCCTGCGACCGTCGTAATAACGCCGTTGGTATCCACTTTGCGGATACGGTGATTGTAGGTATCGGCAATAAATAGATTTCCATTGGTATCCACCATTACACCATAAGGATAATACAGCTTAGCATTGGTCGCCGCACCGCCGTCACCGGAGAAGCCCGAACTTGACTTTCCTGCGACCGTCGTGATGATGCCGTTGGTGTCCACTTTGCGAATGCGGTTATTGTAGGTGTCGGCAATAAATAGATTTCCCATGCCATCCACAGCCATACCATAACTCGTGTTTAAATAGGCATTCGTGGCTGCGCTACAGTCGCCGTAAAAAGCGGCCACTCCCTTTCCCGCCACAGTCGTCATCACCCCGTTGAGGTCCACCTTGCGGATGCGGTAATTGCTGGAGTCCACGATGAATACATTACCAGCGCCGTCCGCCGCCACGCCATAGGGGAAATTAACCTTGCCGGTTGTGGCGATGCCGCCATCGCCGGCAAAACCGCTGGTTCCGTTTCCGGCGATTGTGGTGATCAGGTTGTTCGGCAGGTTCGTCCCGTTCAACTGCCATTGAAACGTAAGCGGGCCCACGCCTGACACCCCGGCAACCATCAATGCTCTACTGCCCGACAGCAGCGTTTGATTGGTCGGTTGCGATGTAATGGTTGGCAGCCAGCCAACCGTCAAGGTGGCGATATGACTGGTGACGCTCCCATACGGGCTGGACACCCAAACGCCGTAAGCACCCGCCAAATTCGTCGTAACACTGGATAAAGACAATATGGAATTGGTTTGTCCATCCATCGTCGCCCCATTGAACAACCATTGATAGCTGAACGGCGGCGAACCGGATGCAACCACGCTGAACGTTGCATTGCTGCCGCCTGGCACTAATTGGCTGGTGGGCTGCGAAGATATACCGGGTGGAGTTGTGAACACCGTCAGAATTGCCGGACTGCTAGTCACACTTCCGTAGTCATTAGTGACAACGACGCTATAATTACCCGCTTGGTTGGTATCCATCAAATTGAAGATATAGGTGAAATTCGTCGCACCGGAGATGGCCAAACCATTGAACAGCCATTGATAATTCAGCGGCGGTGTGCCGATGGCGATAACATTGAAAGTCACATTCGTTCCTGCCGGCTGGGTTTGATTTCCCGGTGTCCCCGTAATCATGGGGGCAGTTCCGCCAAGAACGTAATTTACCTGATCCAGATAGCCACTGACAGAGTCAACGTAGGGACCTGTATTGGCATAAATCCACTGCAACACGTTTGTGCCCGCCCCAACATAACATGTTTGCTGCTGCCAGCTCATCCCCGCACTCGTTAGCGGCTGAACGCTTCCATTAACTACCATGCTTAAATTAAATCCGAAAACTGGCTGGTCTACTTTCCACCAAAAAGTCACGGTTCCCGGTCCCGTTACCATTGTTTGCAGAATGGATTGCTGACCGGGAGAAGGGGCAGAACCTGCCGCAGCGGCCACTCCGTCATGTGGCCATGAACCGGTGGTGGCAAACCAGAGAACATCGCCATAAGTTTGCCAAATAAGATTCGTCGCATTCAACGCTTCGTCCAGTCCCCCTACAGTCAAGGGAACACTGCTGCTGTTGGTGACGCCATAGGCATTGCTCACCACCAAGCTGTAAAATCCCATGTTGTTGGTTTGCAAATTCGTCAGGTTCAAGAATATATTGGTCGCGCCATCCAGATTGGTTCCATTGAACTGCCACTGGTAATACAAGGGCTGGGAACCGGTCGCCGCAGCGGTGAAGGTCGCGGATGCTCCCAGCCAGTTAGCCTGACCGACGGGTTGCAACGTGATGATGGGCGGCGTCAGCAGGAGGGATAAAGCGGCGCTCGCGCTGGTTGCAGTGCTGGCGGGACCGGTCACTACCACGCGGTATAGACCCATGTCAGACGGTTGCGCGTTGGTGATGGTTAAAATGTTGTTCGTCGCGCCAACGAGGTTGGTTCCTCCCAGTTGCCACTGGTAATTCAAAGGCGGCGTGCCGATGGCACCGACACTGAATGTTGCATCCAATCCGCTGTAGAGTGTCCGGGGGACTGGCTGTTGGACGATGGTCACCGCTCCACTGCCAACCAATGCCAGACCGTGCAGGCCGCCAGTGGCGATGCCAATCACTCCGCTCAAGCCGGCGGGCACAGCGGATACCCCAAAGGGGTCATCTCCCGTAACCATGACGGTTCCATCATTTTTGAGCGCCATGAAGTGATCGTAAAAAGCCGCGATGGCAATGATGTTGGTAAAACCGTCAACCAATTCAGCCTGGTCAACGGGTGTGAATTCACTCCAACTATAAATAGACCCGTCGGCCGTTAAAGCGACGCTCGCGTAATATTCACTTGCGAGGGCGACCACGTTGCTCAATCCGGCGGAAGTCACTGAGAACCCACCTCCGTATCCGCCCCAGCTTAAAACGCTGCCGTCCTGCCTTAAAGCCAGAGTATGATAGTTCCCGCCCGCAACCGCCACCACGTTGCTCAAGCCTGCAGGCACATCAATTTGTCCATCGGAATCATACCCCCATGCAACCACTGTGCCGTCGTTTTTGAGCACTATGCTATGCTCCGCGCCAGCGGCAATCGCGACGACATTGCTCAAACCCGCTGGCACATCAATCTGACCATAAGTATCGTCACCCCAAGCGACCACCGTGCCGTCACTTTTCAGCGCCAGACTGAAAATTACGCCTGAGGCGATAGCGGTAATATTGCTTAAACCATCCGGAATGGCCGCCGGTTGATTGCCCCACCCGATGACTGTGCCATCGGCTTTGAGGGCAAGGCTGTAACCATATCCGGCACTGATTGCCACGGCATTGCTGAGACCGGTTGGAGGGCTTGATTGTCCAGAACCATTGTCGCCCCATCCAATCACCGTGACATCAGCGTGCGCCAGCAGTTGCCCGGCCAGCAGCAAAGAAATCAGTAGCAGTCTTTTCATTATTTAATCCTGTAGAAGTTGCACCTGAAAACAGTTCATTTGCACCAGAAAACTTCTACAGCTTCATTTTATCAGATTTGTTTTCCGATGGAAGCTTTATTGTTAGCCAACGAGATGCTCGCGACAAAATAAAAAGCGGCCTCCGCTTCCAAAAGTCGCTGTAAGTGATGACCAGAACTCATTTCACCCGTGCACTGGGGGGCTGGCTCCTGAAACCGGGGCCATGGGCATTCACGGCGCGGATGCGGAACCAGTATTTCCCGCCGCTGACCAAGCCCTTGATGCGCTGCGAGCGGAACTCCCGGCCCTTCCGTTACCTGAACGTTCAATCTTTTCGAGGGGCTTCCGGATGGAGCACGCGCTGCAATGTCTGCAACAGCATGGCCCCAGTGAACGGTTTGGACAGGCGGGCTTCGATCGGCACACCCAGGTCGGCGGGCAAGCTCGACTTGGATTGATATCCGGTCACCGCAATGACCCGGACCTGCGGGTTCATTCGCCGCAACACCCGGATGAACGCCGGGCCGTCCATGACCGGCATCGCGAGGTCCGTCACCACCACCTGCACTTCCTGCTGGTGCGCCACATACTGGGTTATCCCATCCGCTCCCTCTGCCGCCTCGATGACGCGATAGCCGTTGCGCTCCAGGAGTTTCCGCGTCCCCTGCCGCACGCTGCTCTCGTCGTCCACCACCAACACCAGTTCCCCGCCGCCTTGAGGGAGGGGTTGGTTCGCCTGACTGGCCGGCTGGGCTTCCGCCGTCTCGCTGGCGGGCAGGTAAACCTTGAACTGCGTGCCGCGCCCGGGCTGGCTATGGACCTGGATGAACCCGCCATGGCTCTGCACAATCCCCAGCACCGTGGACAAGCCCAGCCCCGTCCCCTTGCCCAGTTCCTTGGTGGTGAAAAAGGGATCGTAGATTTTGTCCAGATGCTCCGGCGCGATGCCCTCCCCGGTATCGGTCACACTCAAGCACACGTAACGTCCCGGCCGGGCGCCGGGGGTCATCCGGGCGAACGATTCATCGAATTCGTGATTCTCCAGTTTGAGGGTGAGCGTGCCGCCTTCGGGCATGGCGTCGCGGGCGTTGACACACAGGTTCATCAGGACTTGGTGCAACTGGGTGGCGTCGCCTTTCACCGGCCAGGTATCCGGTGGCGTCTCGCGCCGGGTGGTGATGTTCTTGTGGAAGGTTTCCCGGATGATGCCTGACATGTCCGTGACAAGGGCGCGGAGTTGCACGGGCACGCGCTCGCCTTCCAGGCCCCGCCCAAAGGTGAGCAATTGTTTGATGATGTTGCTGCCGCGTTGGGCGTTGGTTTCAACCAAGTCCAGCATATTTCGTAATTCCGGATCCTGAATAGCCTCGCGGAGCAGTGGCGCCACCATGAGCATCGGCGCGAGAATGTTGTTGAGGTCATGGGCGATGCCGCTGGCCAGCCGGCCCACGCTTTCCAGCCGCTGCGTGCGCAGCAAGTGTGTCTCCAGTTCCTTGCGCTCCGTGATGTCCGTCCACGCGCCCACCACCTCGGACGGCTGACCGGTGGCGTTGCGCAGCAGTTGCAACTCATCGTTAATCCACACCACCCGGCCGTCCCGGCGAAGAAAGCGATACTCGTGGACAATGTGTTCGTGGGCCAGGATGCGGCCGGACTCGGCAATCACTCGCGCGCGGTCTTCGGGATGCACATGCGCGCTCCACCAATGCGGTTGCAGGGCCTCCTCGACGGTGTAGCCAAACAGGCGTTCAAGGTTGGGGCTCACCCACGTCCGCCGCAAATTCTGACCTTCCATCCGAAACACCGAAGTGACGTTGGGGCTGGCCTCGAAGATCTCCCTCAGCCGCTCCTGACTGGCCCGCAGCGCTTTCTCTGCCTTTTTGCGCCCGGTGATGTCGCGAAAGAACACCAACGCCCCATTGTGGCCGCCCCATCGGATCGGCGCGGCGGATACCTCCACATCGAAGGGCGAGCCGTCCATCTTCAGGTAGATTTGCTCCAGCATGTGAACGGCTTGTTTCTCCTCGTTGAGCAGACGAATCCTTTCCTTCACCCGCTCATGGAAGCGGGCGTCGAAGCGGTCCAGCGTGGGCTGGCCGAGGAGTTGGCCGGGGGTTTCAGCCCCGAAGCACTTGAGCGCGGCCGGATTCAGGTAGGCGAAGCGGTATTGGGTCTGCACAAAAATGGCGGTGGGCGCATGCTCCGCCAGCAGTCGGAAGTGCTCCTCGCTCTGCTGCAGCGCCTCCTCCGCCCGCTTGCGTTCGGTGATGTCGCGGAAATACCATACCCGGCCATAGCACTTCCCGCCTTCGCCGAGCATCGGGGCCGAATAACGGTCGAACGTCCGGCCATCTTTCAGGGCGATCTCATCCCGGCTGGTTTCATCCCGGTCCTCGTAGAGTTGTTCCAGCTTTCCGACGAATTCTTCGGGATTTACCAGTTTATCCATCACCGATTGCAGCACCTGCTCATCGGCTTTGGATTCCGCCATGTCCAAAGGAACACCCCATATATCAACGAACCGCCGGTTGAAGGATATTATTTCCCCGTTTTCATCCACCACGAGAATTCCGTCAAGGGAGGTCTCCTGCTGCGTGACTAGCATGATATTTTTAAATTCCAGCTTCTCCTCCGCCCGCTTGCGTTCCTGGAGCAGGTTCCATTCGTGCAAGGCGTGGGCGATGGTATGCGGCATGTCGGCGAAGGCCTCCGGGGATTTCACCACGTATTCCAGCGCGCCCGCCTTGATCGCCGTCACCGCCACCCGCTCGTTGCCATAACTCGTCATCACCAAAATGGGGAACGGTCCTGCCTCCGGCGGATATGTCAGCACCTCCGTGGCGCGGCCATCCGGCAGGTTCAGATCCATCACGGCGATGTTCGGCGGCCGTTCCACGCTGCTCTGGCGGAACTCCCGCAGCGTGCCGACGACCTTGACCTCGGACTCCGACCCGCTGGCTTCGACGGCGCGCTGGATGGCCGCCGCGTGGGCCGGATCATCTTCCACCAGCAAGATGAGCATGGGTTTATGTTTTTTTTTCACGGCGGTTTACATGTTTGGAGCCGGGGCGGCAGGGATGCCGCCGGCTACGGCAGGCAGGATGCCCGCCGCTACACTGCTATCCGTCCAGATCGTCGCGCGCCGCGATATTTCCCGAACGAACATCGAACATTCAACTCCGCTATCGCGCGAGCAGGCATTCAACGCCGAACCTCCAAGTTTTCCTGCGTCGGTCACTTGGATGTTGGACGTTGGGTGTTGAATGTTTTCGGTTGCAAGGTCATGGCTTGGCGGGATGTCGTTGGGTTTATGCCAGGGTGAAGCGGAACGTGGTGCCCAAAAGAACGGACCCTAAAACGGAGCGCGGCTTGTCCGTAATGGCAGCCATCCCTGGCTGCTCCCGCAGTGCGGGACCCGGCTTCCAGCCGGGTGATCTGGATGTGAAAACAAGGTCACGGGCGGTCGGCATCGTCTGCTTTCAGTCTGGAAACCGGTTCCACGCCAGCCAGTAGAAGCCGAAGGCTTCCATCAGCTTGGTGAACTTCTCGAAGTCCACCGGTTTCACCAGGTAGCTCCCCGCGCCATGGGTGTAGGCGTTGACTATGTCCGATTCGGCGCCCGAGGTCGTGAGCACGACCGTCGGGAGGCTCTTCAATTCCTCATCCTCTTTGATCCGGCGCAACACCTCCAGCCCGTCCACCTTGGGCAGGCGCAGGTCCAGGAGAATCAAATTCGGCCGGGGACTGGTCTTGAGGTCGGCATAGGCGGCTTGGTGGAAGAGATAATCCAGTGCCGCCTGGCCGTCGGCCACGTGAATGATGCGGTTGGCCACGCGAAAATCTCCCAGGTTGCGCCGCACAATCTCGGCGTGCGCCGGGTCGTCTTCCACCAGCAGAATGGTGACGGGGTTTCCTTTAATCATAATGGGGTTTCCAAGGTTTTATGCAGCAGTTTGTGAGCCGTTTTTCGGGATGCCAGGCGGCAGGGATGCCGCTGGCTACGGCAGGCAGGATGCCCGCCGCTACCCGGGGCAGCGTGCTGGTTGATGTCTTCATTGGGTGTCGGGGTAGTCCCCCTCTAGTTTCGACAAATACTTCTGGGCGCACTCCGGGCAATAGCTGTGCGTAAATCGGGCGTCGGTGTGCTTCTGGATGTAGCCCTCCACCTGGCTCCAGTAGCCTTGGTCGTCGCGGATTTTCTTGCAGGCGGAGCAGATGGGCAACAAGCCGCTCAAGGTCTTGACCTTCGACAGGGCCTCCTCCAGTTGGGCAATCAATTGCTTTTGCGCCGCCACGGTCTCCCGGCGTTCGGTGAGCAGCTTCCACTCGCGCAAGGCGCGCTCCACCGTGCGCGGCATCATCACAAAGGCCTCTGCGGACTTGACGACGTAATCCAGCGCGCCCGCCTTGATCGCTTCCACCGCCACCTGCTCGTTGCCATAACTCGTCATTACCATGATGGGAAACGACCCGGCCTCGGGCGGATTCGTCATGACCTCCACGGCGCGGCCATCCGGCAGGTTCAGATCCATCAAGGCGAGGTCCGGCGGGTGGTCGGCGCTGCAACGGCGGAATTCCTGCAAGGTGCGCACCACCTCGATTTGAGTTTCGGCCTCGTCGGTTTCGAAGGCGCGCTGGATCGCGGCGGCGTGGGCCGCTTCATCTTCCACGATCAATAAACGCAAAGGAGGTTTTCCCATAACAATTCGCTTTACGACGATTGTTCCGGCTCAATTATAACCGTTGCGGGCAAAGTAAACAGGAAATTCGCGCCCTGCCCGGGACCGGCAGATTCAACCCAGATTCGGCCTTCGTACAGCTCTACGATTCGCTTGACCAGAGCCAGTCCCATCCCCGTTCCCTCGCCCTGCGGATTGATCTGCTCAAACAAACCGAACACTTTCGTCTGGTAGCGCGGATCAATGCCCGCGCCATTGTCGCGCACGAAAAACACCGTCTCCGGTCCGCGCTGCTCGACGCCGATCTCGACCTGCGGCTGGGGCTGGTTCCCCATGAACTTGCAGGCGTTCTCCACCAGGTTCTGCCAGATTTCCATCAGCCGCGGGCGGTCACCCTCCAAGGTCACAACCGCATCGGCCACTTGCACCTTCACGGCGCCCGTGCTGATGCGCCCGGCGACCAGCCGGACAGCCTCCTGCGCCAGTTCCCGAAACGTGACCCGCACGGCCGGATTTTTTTTGCGGCCAACGCGCGCCAGATTGAGCAGTTCATCGAGCAACTGGCCCATCTTTTCCGTCGCGGTGTGCATGTAGGCCACATCCTGTTTTACCCGTTCCATGTCCGGGCGGGCCAGGTCCTGCTCCAGGTAGCCGAGGAAGGTCTTCACCGTCACCAGCGGACTTTTCAGGTCGTGCGACACGGTGTAGGTGAAGCGTTCCAGTTCGGAGTTTTTCTGCTTCAACTCCTCTTCCTGCCGCTTGCGCTCGGTGATGTCACGGAACGACCACACCCGGCCAATGACCGCCCCTTCCATCATCATCGGGGAGGTATAGCGCTCAAAAATGCGGTCGTCCTTGAAGGCCAGCGTGTCCATCTCCACCGCGTCCGTGCTGTAGAGCAACTGCACCTTCTTCAAAAACGCGTCCGGATCGGACAACTGCTTCAGCACGAAATCCAACAGGGCACGGTCGTCTCCGGCATCCATGAGCGACTGGGGAATCCGCCAAAGCTCGGCAAACCGCCGGTTGGCTTTGATCACCTTCCCCTTGTTGTCCACGGACAGAATGCCATCGGCGGTGGATTCCAGGGTTGCCTGGAGCTCGGTTTCACTCCGGCGCAACTCCGCCTCGACCCTTTTCAAGTCGGAGATGTCCGTGGTGATGCCGAAAACCTCCCACCGATTTTCCGCCAGTTTTCGGACGGTCACAAACTGTTGCATCCAATGCCCGACCCCGTGTTTGTCAATGCATCGGAACTCGTTGCGGTAAAAAGGCAGGTCGTTCAGAAAGGCGTTCCCTGAACTCCAATTCATCTGGGTGTGATCGGCCCGATTGCGGCTGCGGGTCCAGGCTTTCTGGTATCGTTCGCCGGCCGCCAGTTCCAGCGGAACTATCTTTTGCGCCGCCTCTACATTTTGCACTGGAAAATCCCAGTGAAACGGTGTCTCCGAATGCAACGCCCGTTCCCGCCAGTTTTCCGGACCTTCCACCTGGCCGGAATTCAGGATGCAGCGGGTTTGCGTAATAACCTTGAGCAGCCGTTCCTCGTTCATGCGCAACGCTTCCTCCGCCCGCTTGCGCTCGGTGATGTTGCTGGAGATGCCGCAGGTGCCGATGATTCGCCCCGCGTCATCCCGCAGAGGCAGCTTGGTGGTCAACACCCACGTTTCAGAGCCATCGGGCCACGTCTCCTTCTCTTCGATGTTCACCAAGGGCTGGCCGGTGCGGATGATCTCCTGCTCGTCAGCCAGCGCCTTGCTGGCGTGTTCCTCGGTGAATAAATCCGCATCCGTTTTGCCGACCACCTGCGCCGGGTCGCCCAGGCCAAGCTTCCGAACCAAGGCCGGATTGACGCGGAGAAAACGACTGGCGGCGTCCTTGAAATAGATGGGGTCAGGAAGGGTCTCCATCAGGGTCTCCAACAAGGTCTGTTCGTGGTGTAGCGCCTCCGCCGCCTGCTTGATCTCGGTGATGTCGAACAGGATTCCCTGGGTGCCAATGACCTTTTCGCCAAGGTCAAATACCGGCAATTTCATGGCATGTATGAACTGCTTCCTGCCGTCGGCATCCGTATACTCTTCATCCAACTCAATGGATTTGCCGGTTTGCATGATCTGTTCATGATGGCCCCCGCCGGCAGCGGCATACTCGACTGCCAGCCCCGTTGGATCCTGTTTTACCACTTCGCTGGCGGCAACTTCGTCAGGCGTTTTGCCCAGAAACTCCTCCGCCTTCATGCCTTTGAGCCGGCAGAACCAGGGGTTGACCAGAACATAGCGGCCGGCAGGGTCTTTGCGAAAAACTCCGACGGGCAGTTGCTCCACGAGCGAATGATAAAGCGCCTGCGATTCCCGAAATGCCTCCTCCGCCCGCTTGCGCGCGGTGATGTCAAGAATCTGCGACAGGACCGAGGTCATTTTCCCCCCGGCATCATGCAGCACGGAATTGTACCACTCGCAATGAATGACCTGTCCATTCCTGGTGCGGTTGCGGTTTGTGGAAAAGACATGTTTCGACACGCCGTCGGCAAGCTGCTGTATGACGCTTTGCACGATCGGAAGATCCTCCTCGCAGACTCCGGGCAATTCCGTGATCGGTTTGCCGATGGCTTCCTCCGCGCTCCAGCCGAACATCTTTTCAGCCGCACCCGTCCACCGCGTGATAATCAAGTCAGCGCTCCATTCAACCACGGCCATGGGAGAGTTGTCCGTATGAGAACGCAGCCGTTCCTCGTTCTCCCGCCGCGCCACCTCCGCCCGCTTGCGCGCGGTGATGTCGCGCATGGTGCCCGTGAAAAACCGCTCTCCGCTCACGCGCCACTCGGCCACCGAAATTTCCATCGGGAACAAGCTGCCGTCCTCGCGCTGGCCCGCCAGCTCCACGGCCTTGTCGAGGGTCAACGGTGAACCGCCCGCTTGGATCCGCTGCAAATCGGTGAAGAAATGGTTGCGCCCGGCGCGCGGCAGGATGCGCACGAGCGGCTGCCCCAGCATTTCGGCGGCGGTGTAATGGAAAATCTTTTGGGCGGCGCCGTTCCAGCCGGCGATCTCGCCCGCGGTGTTGATGGTGACAATTGCATCGTTGGCGGAATCCACCACCGCGCGGTAGCGCGCCTCGCCCTCGCGCAACGCCTCGGCCATCTTATACCGCTCCTTGTAGAACTGGACGCGCTGATGCCGCCAGATCACGCCGATGCCCGCGCCCGCGCCGATCAGCAAAAGGCTCACGAGCAGGATGGTCAGCCACAGCCGCTCGTGCAGCGGTGCATAGACTTCAGCGGTATCAATGCGGGCGACCAGAAACCACGGCGAATCGGGGACGGCGCGCAAAGCCGCCAGCACCGGCACCCCGCGATAATCCGCGCCTTCCACAATTCCTTTTTGCCCCAGCGCGGCTTTCACCGCGGGCATGTTGGTGTTTTCAAGAGAATTGCGCAGGTTGAGAGCGGTGTTGGTCTGAAACCGGAGTTCATTCAAGAACACCGCCTCGTTCCCTTCCCGGCGGATGAGCAGGGTCTCCGCCGTCTCGCTGGGCACGGGCCAGTGCTTGATGAAGGGATAAAGATACTTATCTGGGTCAATGCGCATATAGAAAACGCCCAGCGGCCGGCTGGCATCCTGTTCGTCGAAAATGGGAACCAGGATATCCAGATAGACCCGCTGGTCGTGTTCGTTCCGGTGGAAATCCTGGAAGGTCACTTGACCAGATCGCAAGATTTCAGGAATGCGCTGCAAAACAACGGAAGACACAGGCGGCTGTCCGGCGGGCGATGACAGGCGAGTGACGCCTTGAGCATCCAACAGGCGAACATGGTCATACTGATCGGTCGCCATGAATTTGACTGCCCACTCCTGAATCTGCCGTTGCACGTCCGCGTCCTCCGGGTGTTCGAGAAAGCGCCGCACCAGCCCGGAAAAAGCAGTGTTGTTGAAAAATACCGCGCCATCGCCCAACCGCTCCTTGCGCCAATGCACCAATTCGCCCATCTTCAACTCGGCGATGGCGGAAAGCTGGCGCTCGACTCCGGCGCGGAATTGCCGCTCGTAGTTCCGATAGTAACGGTAGCCGACCGTGACAATGCCCGCCGCCAGGAGGGCGAAAATCAGGGCGAAGGCAAACGCAGTTCTGGAACCGATTGCCGGCGATCCGCCAGACAGCCCGGCCGGGCGACCGGCCAAAGTCAGAAGGGCAAGTCCCAGCATCACGAAGGCGAGGACGGTGTTGAGCGCCGGGGGGATGAACGTGCCACCGTAGAGCAGAGGTGCGCCATAGAGGTAAGCCAGCAGGAAAATGAAGCAAGTCCCCACGAGCACGCCCGCCGCGCCCAACGCCAGCACGGTCCGCCAAGACCAGGTTGCGGACGGCGAAAGCGAGCCCAGAAACGACACGCTGGCGAGCAGGAAACAAAAAGCGGTCACCGGTGACATGTGTCCGATGGGCGCTCCACCAACCGTTCGGGAAGTGCTCAGGCCGAGGTGTTCAACCTCCCAATAAATGTTCAGGCAGCCCAGCGTGAACAACAGGAGCGCGACCATCGTTCCCAAGCCGACCATCGCAACGCTGATCCGAAAGGTGCGGTGGCTCAACGGCGTCCGGGTGCGAAAGCAGACAGCGACTCCATACAGAAGAAACAAAAGCGCCGTGCCTGGCGCCATCGGTATCAGGTCCGCTCCGAAGCAGGCCAGTCGCGGCAAGTCCAGGATCCATCCCAGCAGCGCGAGAAGACCGGTGGCTGCCGTGGCAATGCCCGCCGTCAGCAGGAGGAAAATCAAGACAAGCGGATACGCAACACGCCGTTCTTCCTTTGCAACGGCTTTCATACGTGTCTCCGATTATGAAGCGATGCCAGTAATTGGCAATCTGCAAACAGCAATGTTTTCCATTCTTTGCGGTGCATCTGCACACTGCCACTACCGTAGTGGCAGTGCCCGGACGCACCCGATTGCTCCTCCCAGTCAACTTGGAACTTGGAACTTCGCACGTGTAATATCAGTTCGATTTGATCCGGAAGAACGCGCGGTTGGTGCTGTTGGTGGTGGTGACGCGGAATTGCGTATTCGAGACGATGGTCTGAACGGTTGCCACCGTGTCCGTCGTCCAGCTTCCGCCCAAGTCTGATGTCTTCAGCAAGAGAAACGGTGTGCCACTCCGGTAATTCGCCACGTTAAAATTGGCTTGGAACTGGTTTCCGGAACGTGCCGGCTGGCCGGTGAATTGAATCGTCATGGGCGGGAGGTTGGACACCGAGACGCGGATGGCCGGGCCCCAATCCAATGTGTGTCCGGGAAGCTGCGCCCGCACCCGCAGCAGATAATCGCCCGAATTCGTGGGGAAGAATCCAAACGAACTGCCGGACGGGACGTTGTTGGTGATGGGATTTTGCGCTTGTTCTGCATTGGAGACGGCGATGTCATCCAAGCAAAGCCCGACATCGGAGCTGGTCTGGGGATAATAACTGCCACCGGTGAAATCATAAACAAATCGGACTTGCACGGGCACTCCGGCGTAGGCGCCAAGCGAATTGGTGACTCGGCTGAACGAAGCGTCCCCGCTGCCGCCGCTGCCGGCCTGGCTCCACACGTCTTGCCAAACGCCGCCGTTGGCCGAAATCTGAGCGCGGGCAACCTGGCTCGACGCAGCCCAGCCGAGTCGCTTGGCGAAGGTGAACTGGCTGTTAGTGCGGGGTTGAATGACGGGATTCAGCGTAAGAAACTGGTCTGTGGCAGGCGTGGGTTGGGCCAGATGAAAGGCATAGCTACCCGAAGCCCGCAGGTCGCTAATGATCACGGAATAGCCGCCCGAACTGACAACTGTGACATTGCTCAATCCATTTTCCGCGCCTTCAACCGCCGTGTAGGGTGAGAGCCTGGTAATTTCCCACTGATAATTCGTGGCGGCCCCCACCGACGTGAACGAATAGGTGTTGTTGTTGGTCAGCGCCGCGGGATTGGGGCCTGAAATCATGGGCGGCGAGTACGCCGGAACATAGTTCACCTTGACGTTGGCCAGGCCGGTTACTGTCGCCACACGCTGAGTGGTCAGGCCGGACGCCGAGAAAGTCATCGCGTAATTGCCGTTGGTGGTCACCGGCACGGCGTAACCTCCCGAATTGGCCGTGATGGCGAAATAGACCGAGCCAGGCACCTGCACCGTGACGCCGCCAATCCCCTCGCCCGCGTCGTAAAAACCGTTCCCGTTGAGATCATAATAAACGACGCCGGTGATCAACGGCGTGTCCGATTGGCTGGTGGCAAAATCTTGCGTGACCAATTGTGGCCCCACCGAGCCATTGGTGCCATCGACCACTCCAATACCGACTTCACGAAAAGTGCTGTTGTGAATGTTGAGCCGGTGTCCGGGTGGAACTTGCATCCCTCCTGTCCCCGGCCCCCAATCCACTTCAAACCCCGCATAGCCATAAAAGACGGACTCGGAATAGGAATAAATATTCTCGCCGGAAGTGTACCAGTTGTATCCCTGGGCTGTGATCCGATCGCCCGGGCTCGAACCATCTGTTCCTGTGTGGCCTTGATATTGGTTTGCGAACATGTCCTGGCTGTGCACGCGCGCGGCAGTCATGAGTTTTGCGTTCATGGCCACTGGCGGAGCGGCCGCAATGGCGTTGAACTGCGATTGCATCAGGTTCGTGTCCACGCCGAATTGAACATACGCTGCCAGCACGTCGGGATCCGTCGTGGTGGCCAGAATCAAGCCTTCGGCGGGCGGGTTTGCCCGGGCGCGGTTGATGTATTCGAGATAAAGCTGCTCTTCATCGGTCGGACTGCCGATGGAATAAGGTGTGATTCCCTCGGGTGGCGGTGACAGCTTGAATTGTTTGACCTGTGGCGAGGCCACTTCCACCGGCGGCGCGGTGGGCGGAGCTTGTGGCGTCCGGCCGCTGGTGGTTAGAGGAACGGGCTGGCCGGGAGAACAAAGCGGCATCAGAACCCAAAAGCAGGCTGCCCAGATGACCGGCAAGGTGGTTTTGTCCTTGATGGATGAAGGCCCGGGGAATGGTTTCGTGTGCATCATGGTGTGGCTTGTTTCATTTGATCCGGAAAAACAACCGATTTTACAGCACTATTGATACCAGCTTTAAGGCTTCAACAATTCGATGCGGTCGGACAAGCGGTCAAAATCGGAATCAACAACCAACAGCGAATCCTGTCGGGCAATCACGGTGGCGGCAATGGCGGCGTCGAAAAATCCCATCACTTTTCCCGTCCGGCGAAGTTCCGCGTTCAGGGCGGCCAGTTGCGCGGCGTCCGCCTCGCCAAACGTGTCAACGAGACTGCGAAATTCATCTTCGTAAAGCCGCCGCGCGCGTTCGCGCAAATGCGCTTTGACGGGTGGATGCGTGCCCACAAGGAATTCCGCCGCGACGTGAACTGGAATGTAAAAGAGGCCGTTATGCGCGGCGATGAACGGTTCCAATCCGCCAATTTTTTCAGCGGCGATCAGAACGCTGGTATCAATCGCGACCGGCATAACCAAAAACTTTACTGGCCGCGTTCATCGCGTTCTTCAATTCTTTCTGTTCGGCCTGGCTGAAGCGGGCGGCTTTGAGGCGTTTTAGCAATTCAGCGCCGGACACACCGACCTTGCGCCGGATTTCCACAACCGTCTTGCCGTGCCGTTTGACCTGGACGGCCTCGCCGCGAGCGATGACGCGATCCACCAAAGCTTTGCTGTCGTTGGCCAGTTCGGTTGCTGTCACAATCATAACTAAAAAATACCTATTTTACCCATACGGTCAAGTTTTGGGTGGATGTTTTAAACCCGTGAATCTAGTCTGACGCCATGTTCCGTCCGTGCATTGACCTGCATGAAGGCAAAGTGAAGCAAATCGTCGGCGGCTCGCTCGGCGATTCCGGCTTGCGCACGAACTTTGTCTCCGACCGCTCCGCCGCGTGGTTTGCCGAACTTTATCAGCGCGACGGCCTGGCCGGCGGTCACGTCATCATGCTCGGTCCCGGCAACGAGACCGAAGCGCGCGCCGCGCTCGCGACATTTCCGGGTGGACTGCACATTGGCGGCGGCGTCAACGCCCAAAACGCGCGCGGCTGGCTCGAGGCCGGCGCGTCGCACGTCATCGTGACCAGCTGGGTCTTTCGCGAAGGCCGCGTGGATTGGGAACGGCTCGGCGAACTGGTCAAAACCGTCGGCAAAAACCGGCTCGTGCTCGATTTAAGTTGCCGCAAGCGCGACGAAAATTATTTCGTTGTCACCGACCGCTGGCAAAAATTCACGGAAGTGGCCATCACGCCGGAAACGCTCCGGAAACTTGCCGGCAGCTGCGCGGAATTTTTGGTTCACGCCGTGGATGTGGAAGGCTTGTGCCGCGGTATTGACCGCGAACTGGTCGGGAAGCTTGGCCGCTGGACGCCGGTTCTGACGACTTACGCAGGCGGCGCAAATTCGCTGGCGGATTTGGAGGAAGTCACGCGGCTGGGCCAGGGGAAAATTGATCTGACGATTGGTTCGGCGCTGGACATTTTTGGCGGCAACGGCGTCCGTTACGCGGACGCCGTTGCATTCAATCGCCGGTTGCGCACCCTGGCGCAGTCTTGATTATTTGGTTTCTTTGATTGTCGAGACCGTCAGCAATTTCTTGCCATCCTTTTCGGAAACCGTGCCGGTGGCCGTCACTTGTTCCGGAGTGGTACAGATGTTCTTGTGAAACGCCGTGGCCGTATCATTCGGCGTCAAATAATAGGTGACGGTTTTGCCGTCTGTTTCCGTTTGAATGGCCGTCTGGCACTCCGAGGCTTCATGCAACGCGCATTTGGCGCATAGCGCCTTGCCGGTGATGGTGACTTCCTTGCCCGAAGCGTCCGCCGCGAGCAGGCGTGAGGTGGAAACCGCCAGCAAAAGGCCGGCGGCGACAGTGAGAAACAATATGGATTTTGTCATAATTATTTGGATTTATGTTATTCGTTATTAAGACAACTTAACTTGAATTTCATTCAAACAAAATTTTGCCCGGCTGGTGCGCCTCCGGCGGCACGGTAAACAGCTCGGCGATGACGATTTGAAATTCTGGAATCAATGCTTCCGCAAGCACTTCACTGCCGGCCAGAATCCCCTTCAACGCCAGACCCCATTCGGTGCTGTGATAAACCTCCACGTTGTCATAGCGCGGATCCACCATCCACAACCGCGGCACGCGAATGTCCTCGTAAATTTGCTTTTTGATGACCGTGTCGGAGCGGTGATCGTCCGTGCTGACGATTTCCACCGCCAGCCAGAGCTTGCCCGTGGCCGCCGTCACGAGCGCGAGGTCGGGACAAAGCGTCGTCGTCCGGGAAATACGGACCTGCGCACGCGGAGCGAACAGCCGGGTGCTGGGAAGATTCGCGACGCTGGCGGTCATCGCGGCATGCAGGCGGCTGCAAATTATTTCGTGCCGCGCGCCCGGCGCCGAACGCGGCAGCGACCCGCCGTCCAAAATTTCCTCATACGGCCCGCTCATTGACACCAGCAAACCAGTGATTGGCGCGGTCGGCAAGCGGACTTTTCGTCCGACTGATTCGCGGGCAAAACTGCCCGCCTTCGCGTCGAACCCTTCGCGCAGCGGACGAAACAGTTCGCACACAAGCACGCGAAAACCGACGACGGGGACGTCGTCGGCTGCATCCGAGGCAGGCGCGCTCCCCAATTCCGGCTGAATCGTTCCGGCTTGGAACACCCGGCTGGAAGCCGGGCGATACGGCAGCCAGGGATGGCTGCCGCCACGGTAGTGGCAGCCTCCTTGTCTGCCGTAGCCGGCGGCATCCCTGCCGCCCGGCCCAAACCCGCACCCATGCCCATGATCTCGTTTTCACAAATTGAACTGCGCCTTTGGTGGAACGTTTGACCCCACGAGCGTGTTTTTCCATTTTTGCATTAAAACAGACTTGCAAACCGGCGCGCGGACGGCTAATCTCCACGCTCTTTTGACAAATTTATGGCAGTAAAAATTCGCATGAAGCGCGTCGGAGCCAAGAACGCTCCGGTGTTTCGCATTGTGGTGGCTGACGGTCGCAGTCCGCGCGACGGCAAGTTCATCGAGGAAATCGGCACGTATCAGCCGTTGAAGAAGGGCGATAATTTCACGCTCAAACTCGACCGCGCCCAATACTGGCTCAGCCAGGGCGCACAGCCGAGCGACACCGTCGCCAGCATCATCAAGAAGGCGGGCAAGACGGTTCCCGTGGCGGCCTGATTTTAATTTTTCGTGCGATGCAGGCGTTCCTGGAATATGTCGTCAAAGGCCTCGTGCAGAATACCGACGCGGTGAGCATTACGCCGGTGGAGCGCGGGGGCATGACGGTTTATGAACTGCGCCTGGACCCGCAGGACGTGGGCAAAATCATTGGCCGCCAGGGCATAACGATCAATGCGATCCGCTCGTTGTTGCTGGCCGGCAGCGCGAAGCAAGGCCTGCGTTGTTCGGTGGAAATTGTCGAAGACAAAACGGTGTAAATGTGCTGCCAGCATCTTGCTGGCAGAACTGTCTTGCCGGCAAGATGCTGGCAACACGTTGGATGAAAATTGACGTGCTCACTTTGTTCCCGGCGATGTTCGCCGGGCCGCTCGACGAAAGCATCGTCAAACGCGCGCGCGATGCCGGTCTGCTGGACCTGAAAATCCACAACCTGCGCGACTGGACGCACGACCGGCACAAGACCGTGGATGACCGGCCCTTCGGCGGCGGACCGGGAATGTTGTTGAAGCCGGAACCGCTCTTTGAAGCGATTGAAAGTTTGAAGCGCGAAAAAACGCGCGTGATTTTGTTGTCGCCCGCCGGGCGAAAATTCAATCAGGCCATCGCGCGCGAACTGGCGCAATCGGAAGATTTGCTGCTCGTCACCGGTCATTACGAAGGCTTTGACGGGCGCGTGCGGGAAAAACTCGCCGACGACGAGTTGTCCATCGGCGATTACGTGCTGACGAACGGCGCGCTGCCCGCGATGGTCGTGATTGATGCGGTGACGCGGTTGCTGCCCGGAGCGCTGGGCGACGACGAAAGTTCGCACGATGAATCCTTCAGCCATGGGCTGCTGGAATATCCGCAATACACGCGGCCGGCGGAATTTCGCGGGATGAAAGTCCCGGACGTTTTGGTTTCCGGCAACCACGCCGAAATTGAAAAATGGCGGCGCGAACAGGCGAAGTTGCGGACAAAAGAACGAAGACCGGATTTGATGAATTAAAATCGGTGGGGACGAGCTGCTGCTCGTCCGGCTGCGCGGCAGCGCAGCCCTACCAAGAAAGAAAATTTATGAACCAGGCATTACAAGACAAAATTGAATCGGAACAATATCGCAAAGACGATGCGAAATTCGCGGTCGGCGACTCAGTGAAAGTGCATACCAAGGTCGTCGAAGGCGACAAGGAACGCATCCAGATTTTCGCGGGCGTCGTCATGGGCAAACGCGGACACGGCCTGAACGAGACGTTCACCGTCCGCCGCATCAGCTATGGCGAAGGCGTGGAACGCGTGTTCCCGCTGCACTCGCCGCGGGTGGACAAGATTGAAGTCGAGCGCCAAGGCTCGGTGCGCCGCGCAAAACTCACCTACCTGCGCAAGCGCCTCGGCAAAGGCGCAACCCTCGTGCGCGAGAAGGAAGAAAAGGTCGTGGAAGCGGCGAAGTAATTCCGCAAATCAATTTCACCAAGGCGGGGCTTTGGCCCCGCCTTTTTTGTTTCACTTTCCGGCCTGATTCAATAAACTGGATTTTCATGAATCGGGTTGCTGTTCAATTTCTGGATCAGGGATTTCACCGAATGCTGTTCGATGCCATGCCTATGCCCGTTTTCGTGGTGGACGAGGATGTGCGCATTCTGGAATGCAACGCGGCGGCGGCCCGATTGTTTGGGCCGGACAAGCAAACGGTCGTAAAGCGGCGGGGCGGGGAAGTGTTGCATTGCGTGCATGCGGTGGAGGTGCCGGAGGGGTGTGGTCGTGCGCCCGCCTGCCCCGATTGCCCGGTGCGCAAAGCCGTGCAGGCGGCTTCCCGAGGCCGGCGCGTGACGCGCCAAAAGGCGCGAATGGAACTGGTTGCCGGGGGCAAGACAACCAAAGTGGATTTGCAAATAAGCTGTAGTTCGTTCACGTACGAACGATCCAAGTTCATCCTGCTGGTCCTCGAAGGCTTGAACGACTGAGTCGGCAAACAATTCCACCAAGGCGGGGCGAAGGTCTCGCCTTTTTTGTTTGAGTTATTTGGGGTAGCACAGGCGTCCCGCCTGTCGTTTCGGGCGTCGCGCCCGAAACCGTCGTGCGACGGACGTTTGCTTTGCGCTTGGACAATGACCGGTTTTCCAATGACCCACGAAGAAATTCGGCGGGACGCCGAATTTGACCCGCGAGACGCAGGTGCTACCCACAGATTTCGGTCAGAACCCTTTTGTGAATTTCCAGGGCGCTCGCGCCGAAGCAGACCAGAACCACTTTCTCGACCGGCTGGTTTCGATCCAGAAAATTTTTCGTCTCGCGCACGGCAATCCACGCCGCGCGGTCCATCGGGAAGCCATACGCGCCGGTGCTGATGGATGGGAACGCCACGGTCTTGATGCCGTGCCGTTCGACCAGCGCGAAACAACTCCGATAACAACTCGCGAGCAGTTCATCCTCGCCGTGATGGCCGTCGTGCCAGACCGGGCCGACGGTGTGAATGACCCATTGGGCGGGAAGTTTGTAACCCCTGGTGATTTTGGCCTGGCCGGTGGCGCAGCCGCCGAGCGCGCGGCATTCCGCCAGCAACTCCGGCCCGGCCGCCCGATGGATGGCGCCGTCCACGCCGCCGCCGCCGAGCAACGTCGTGTTGGCGGCATTCACCATCGCCTCCACGCGCTGTTGCGTGATGTCACCGGCAATGACGGCGATGCGTTGGGAAACGGGCTTGTTGGTCATGGCGTTATTCTTAAACGCAATTCGCCTTTTCCGCAATCGGGGGGCTGTAGCAGAGCACCAGCCGCAGCAGTTGTATGGCGGTCGGTGATGTTGGAGTTCAAGCTTCAGCTTGTCCGGACGCACGTTGAAGCGTGAACTCCAACGGACGTGTCACGACTGGGTTCTATTTCAACCCAGATGATTCGCCGCGTGGGCCATGCCGGCGACGATTACTTTCTTCAGCGATAAACTTCACGGCGGTGCCGGACACGATTGACGCGCACAATCCGGATCGCATCGGCAATTTCGTAAAGCACACGATAATCGCCCACGCGGATGCGCCAGTCGTTCTTGCTGCCCACCAGCTTGCGACAGCCAGCCGGGCGCGGGTTGCCGCCCAGCGCACGAATCGCCGTGATGACCCGGTCATGAATTTCGGATGAAAGCCGGTTGAGGTCCCTCTCGGCGCCGCGTTCAAGGAGAACCCGATACATGGTCAATTGCGGCGGCGTTCGGCCAGATAGTCTTCGAGCGGGCGATAGTGCAACGGTTTCTGGCGGGCGCGCTTCAACCAGGCAACGTCTGCCGCATCTTCGGCGCGTTCCAGCAGTTCCTCGTAATCCTTGATCGGAAGAATTACGGAAACGGGCTTGCCTTTGCGGGTGACAATCTCGGGTTCAAGCACAGTCGTCTTCATGGCGTGTAATCTATCAGCCGGATGGGTTTTCTGCAAACCCGGTCTTTCTTTGGTGTGGTACAGCCGTTTTCAGTGGGACAAGCTCCTCGCGTGCCGGCTCGTCAGTAGCCTCGCCCCACCAAACTGAACCTTTATCCTTTCTTTATCCCAGGTGATTCGCCACGTCGTTCGCACCAGCGACGATTTCATCGCGTGACTTCAGGTTGCGGATGCGCACGTAGGAGTCGCTATCGAACTTCGCGGTGTAAGTGGCTTTCAATTCCTGCGCGCGTTTGAATTGTTTGTCCGATTTGGCGGTCGTGAGCGGATACTCGACGGCGTATCCCGCCGTGCGCAAGTCCTGCACAAGTTTGAGCGAATGTGCGCGGAGTTTTTCGTCTTCGATCAAAATGAAAACGTCCACGTTCGCGTCAAATTTTGGCAGCAGCTCGCGCGCTTTGAGCAGTTCCAGCAGCACCACGTCGCCCATGCCGAAACCGAGCGCGGGCAGGTTCACTTTGCCGCCGCTGATGAGCTTGACGAGGTTGTCATAGCGTCCGCCGCCCGCGATGGCGCGGAATTCGCCCTTGCGGTCGAACGCCTCGAACACCGTGCCGGTGTAATACGCCAGCCCGCGGATGACGCGGTAATCCACCTTCACGAAGTCGCGCAGGCCGCGCGCGGCGAGATTGTCCAGGATGCTCTGCAACTCCGCCGTCGGTTTGCCCGACTTAATGAACGTGTTCACCGCATCGAGCGAGAAACCCAATGCCGTGAGTTTCTTTTCGTTCTCTTCCGGCGACGTGCGCTCCAGTTTGTCAATCGCCTGATAAAATTCGTATTCGCGCGCGGCATCTCCCCTGCCCTGCTTGAAGAAATCCGACCACGCATTCCGGCTGCTCAGGCGGATGACAAAATCCGATTCGGTCAAACCGAACGACCGCAACGTGTCAATGAGCAGCGCAATCAATTCGGCATCCGCCGCCGCGTCCGTCTCACCGATGAGGTCGGCATTGAACTGAAAGTGTTCGCGCAACCGGCCTTTCTGCTGGCGTTCGTAGCGGAAGAGTTGCGGGATGGCGAACCACTTGATGGGCTTTTTGTAATTGCGTTCATGCGCGGCGACCATGCGCGCGAGCGTGGGCGTCATTTCCGGCCGCAACGCCACGGCGCGTTCGCCTTTGTCGGTGAAGTTGTAGAGCTGGCCGACGATTTCCCCGCCGCTTTTGGTGGTGAAGAGTTCGAGCGGTTCAAGCGGCGGGCCGTCGTATTCGCGGAAGCCGTAGCGGCGGGCGGTCGCGCGCCATTTGTCGAAGATGAACTGGCGGGCGTCGGCGCTCCAGACATCGGAATGCGGAAGCGGTTCAGGATAAAAGTCGCGGAATCCGGGCAATCGTTCCATGCCGCAAGGGTAGGGAAGATTTCTAATTAGGAAAACAGGAAATCAGGAAATCATTTTCCCGCTTTCCTGCTTTCTTCATTTTGGAGTCACGCCTGCGGCTGCGCTTTTTGCAGGGGTGAGTTTGAGCACGTCGGCCCGCATTTCCTTGCCGGCCCTGAATTTTACCATCGCCCGCGCGGGAATCGGCACGTCGGTTTCCGGCGCGTTGGGATTGCGGCCGACCCGGGCCTTGCGAATTTTGATTTCGAAGACGCCGAAGTTGCGCAATTCCACCTTGTCGCCCTTGGCGAGCGCCCCGGCAATGTAGTCGAGCGTTTTTTGCACCACGTCGAACACCTGCTGCTGGACGAGGCCGGTTTCATTGCTGATGCGAACAACCAAGTCACGTTTTGTGAGAGTCATAATTTTTTATCGGGTTTTTATCGGGTTGAATTGATTATCATTGAACCACACGGATTGTCCAGAAGTCGCTGGCCAGATTGTCGTCGGTCACATACGCGTAAGGCAAGGTGAAATAACCCTTCATGCCCCATTTGCCGCCCCACGAATTGCGGACGACGAACCACTGCCGGGCATCGTCGTAACCGACGCCGGCAACCGCATGGCCGCCAATGGCCGGCTCGCCGGATTTCGGCAACGACGCGTGACCGGTCCGGGCCACTTGCGCGCTTTCAAAACTTTCGTAAACCGTGAATCCGAACACGAACAGGTAGCCCGAAGCGAGGCAGCCTTTGAGCTGGCTGAGAATCGGCGTCAGGCGTTGATACAAAATCGCCCGGTATTTCAGCGCGTCAGCGTAGCATTGGGGCGTCGGCCTGGTTTTGAACCGGGCGATGACATACGGCCACTCGGTTTCGGGGCAATCGCCCTGCTTGCCCACGCTCTTGATGCCGTCGCGGATCTGCGCACCGCTGTCGGAATCAATCGTGTGTTCGATGGCGCGTTCGTTGTAATAAATGAACAGGCGCGACGGCGTGAAAATCTGCGCGAGCGTTTGCTTCATCCGGTCAAACTCAATGGCTCCGGCAATGGCGTTGGCGGTGCAACTGCCGAGCTGGCCTTGATCATAGACCGGCGGGCATTGCGGGCGAAGGTCAACTTTGGCCGGCAATACACCGGCCAGTTCCACCGGTGCGGCGTAAAAATAGTCGCGCTGATCCGGTAAATCAGGCAGCCAGCCGTAACGAGCAATCTTGTAGCTCATAAGTTTTGTTGCCGCTTTTTACATCAAACGCTCCCATTCAATTATTGAAGTTGATCGGACTTGTCCACAACAAAAGCGGATTCCGGCTGAACCGGGGTGCAACCGGGCACTGTTCTTGGTCGGGAAGTCTGGGCCGGGAGCGCCGGGCGACTGGAAAGTCGCCCGAACCCGCGGACAGGAATGTCCGCGCTACGTGTAGCGCAGGCTTTCCAGTCCCGCATAGCGGGATTCGGGGACTTTCCAGTCCCCAGTTAAGAACAGTGTCCGGTTGCGCCCCCGGACTGGCACTTAAAACTTTACAGCTTTGGGGCGAATTCGCAGAGTATGCGTGTGATTGAAAGCAGTTCAAGGGTTCAACCAGCGCAGTCGTCTTCGGCAACCCGTCTGCCAACGGATTTTGCCGGAGATTTGGGAACCGCCATTCTGCGGGCGCAGAAAAATCTGCTCCATTTGCAGCGACCGGAAGGCTACTGGATCGGCGAATTGATGGTGGATTCCACGCTCGTCTCGGATACGGTGGCCTATCATCATTGGAACGGAAAGGTGGATCCCGAATGGCAGCGCAAGGCGGTCAATCACATCTTCTCGATGCAATTGTCCGACGGCGGCTGGAACATTTATTACGGCGGCCCGTCGGAAGTGAACGCCACCATCAAGGCCTATCTCGCGCTCAAACTCGCCGGCGTGCCCGTCACCGACCCGCGCCTGCTGAAGGCGCGCGAAATGGCGCTCAACCTTGGCGGCGTGCCGCGGATGAACACGTTTTCCAAATTGTATCTGGCGCTGCTCGGGCTTTTTTCGTGGGAATACGTCCCGACGATTCCGTGCGAGGTCATTCTCATCGGCAAATGGTTTCACGTGAACTTTTGGGAAATGAGCAACTGGTCGCGCGCGATGCTCGTGCCGCTGGCCATCATCAACCATTTCAAACCCACGCGCCCGGTGGAGGTGGATTTGGATGAGCTTTATCCCGAAGGCGTTCATGAACGCGACCTCGCGCTCGCGCCCGACCCGGAAAAACTTTCGTGGCGCAATTTTTTCCTGTGGCTCGACCGCCTGCACAAATTCGCGGAATGGTTCGCCGAACACAAAATCCATCCGTTCCGCAGAACCGCCCTCAAAAACGCCGAGCAATGGATGCTGGAACGATTTGAAAATTCGGACGGGCTGGCGGCGATTTTTCCCGCGATGCTCAATTCGCTCATCGCGCTCAAGGCGCTCGGTTATCCGGACGACCATCCGCAGGTCGTTCGCGCCGCGCACGAGTTGAAAAAATTGGAGCACGAAACCGCCGACGCCGTGCGCATTGAGCCGTGTTTCTCGCCGGTTTGGGACACGGCCATCGTCGCCATTTGCCTGCACGAATCCGGCATTCCGGAAAATCATCCGATGATGAAGAAAGCCGCCGAATGGCTGATGGAAAAAGAAATTCGTCTTCGCGGCGACTGGATCCACAAAAACCCGGTCCCGCCCGGCGGGATCGAACCCAGCGGCTGGGTCTTCGAGTTCAACAACCAGTGGAATCCCGACGTGGACGACACCGCCATGGTGCTGCTCGCGCTGCGAAAAATCCCGACGGACAACCCGAAAAAACGCGACGAGTGTTTCCAGCGCGGTTTAAAGTGGATGATGACCTTCCAGTGCAAGGACGGCGGCTGGGCGGCGTTCGACAAGGATTGCACCAAAAACATCCTGGAAAAGGTCCCGTTCGCCGATCACAACGCCATGCTCGACCCCGAATGCGCCGACATCACCGCGCGCATCCTGGAATTGCTCGGCTACGAAGGCTGGAACCCGGACCATCACCAGATCCGCGACGCGCTGGATTACATCCGCGAGCAGCAGGAAGAGGACGGTTCCTGGTATGGCCGCTGGGGGGTGAATTACATCTATGGCACGTGGCAGGTGTTGCGCGGTTTGCGGGCGATGAACATTGACCTGAACCAGCCGTGGCTGCTCAAGGCGCGCACGTGGCTCGAAAGTGTCCAGCACGAGGACGGCGGCTGGGGCGAACGCTGCAACACCTATGACGATCCGGTTTTCAAAGGCCGCGGTCCAAGCACCGCGTCGCAAACCGCATGGGCCGTCATGGGTTTGTGCGCGTTCGACGACCCGGACAATTCCGCGCTCAAACGCGGCATCGAATATCTGATTCGCACGCAAAACGCGGACGGTTCCTGGACAGAAAACGAAATCACCGGCACCGGCTTTCCGAAGGTTTTCTACCTGAAATACGACATCTATCGCAACGCCTGGCCGCTGCTGGCCTTCGCCACGTATCGCAAAATCCTCGAACGCGCCCATGCCCGGCGCGAAGACGACCTCAACGGCCAGCCGTATCCAGGCATGAAGGGTGCGCCCGCCGCCGTGAAAGACGCCGGCCATAATTGACCCCTACGCCGCGGGCCTATCCAAACCCCGCGAAGCCGAAGGTGCGAAGCGCGATGACCGCCCGGAGGAACGTGACGTAGGCATCCGAATACGCCGCGCCTGCAAAAACCGGCAACTCAAACCGCTTTTGCAGCCCGGCCAGATAAACCGGCGAGCGCGTCAATCACTGGCTTTGTTGGCTAATTCCTTTTGCTTTGGTTCTCTGTGCGGTTTGCCGTGAACCATCCAGAATTCGAGCAAGTGGGCAAGCTCCGCTGCTTTCTTTTCGTCACCAGTGCGGCTGGTTTAGAAAATCTCTTTGTGGATTTTTCCCTGCAACTGTTCGATTTGACTGCCAAATTCCCGCCGCCCTTCATGCTCCAGCCGCTCGAAGTGGACGTAATCAAAAATCGGCGACACGACCGACAACCCGTTGTCGTCATCAGCGGACGCATCCTTTAACATCACTACGTTGTCGGAGATGAGTCTATCGGTGATGAGTGACAATATTACGAATCAAATTCTGCATTTATTTCCGCGTTTATCCATGTCCGTTTGCACGCAAAGTTGACAGGTTTGCCGCAGCCGACCATGCTCAACCGCGACAATGCTTGAGCAAACCGTCCAGATTGTTTCCAACGAGCGCGACAACGATTCTTATTTTCGCCTCGTGGTGCGCGCGCCGCAGATTGCCCCCCGGATCCAACCGGGACAGTTCGCCCATGTCCGCGTGTTGCCGATGAAGGACGCCTTGCTGCGACGGCCGTTCAGCATTTTCCAGGTCGAGGGTGATACCTTTTCCATTCTTTACAAAAGTGTCGGCAAGGGCACCGAGGTGCTCGCACGGATGCGTTCCGGCGGGGAACTCAGCGTGATTGCGCCGCTGGGCCACGGATTCACCGTGCCGAAACGCGGCGGCGAGACTCCCCTGCTCGTCGCGGGCGGCTATGGCATGGCCGCGATGTATCTGCTGGCGCAACGCTCGCCGCAGAAAGGCATCGTGTTCGTCGGCGGCCGGCGGCGCGTGGACATCCTGTGCGAGAAGGAATTTCAAGCGCTCGGCTGGGACGTGCGCGTGACGACGGAAGACGGCAGCCACGGCAAGAAAGGACTCGTGACGAAACCGCTGCAGGCCGAATTGAAACGCAGCACGGCTCGACGCAAGTTGTTTGCCTGCGGACCGACGGGAATGTTGAAAGCGGTTGGGGAAATTGCCGAAAAGTCCAAAGTGCAGGCGGAACTTTCGATGGACGAACACATGTGCTGCGGCGTCGGCGTCTGCCTGACGTGCGTGATCCCCATCAAAACCGGCGACGGCTGGGAATACCAGCGCACCTGCACCGAAGGCCCGGTGTTCGATTCGCACCGGGTCATGTGGGAGGCATCTGGATGAATTTACGATTTATGCGTGGGAAACATCGAACATCGAACGCCGAACGCCGAACGCCGAAGGGTGTTTTCATGCGCCTCTCATTCGATGTTCGATGTTCGATGTTCAGCGTTCGATGTTTGTCTCTGTTTTCCAATCTGGAGGTGCGTTCGTGAATTTGTCCGTTCAAATCGGCAAACTGACGTTGCAAAATCCGGTCATGGTTGCCTCCGGCACCTTCGGGTACGGCGTCGAATACGCGCAACTCCTCAACCTGAACCAGCTTGGCGCGGTCGTCGTGAAAGGCATCCGGCTGCATCCGGTTCGTGGCAATCCGACGCCGCGCACGGCTGAGGTCACCAGCGGTATGCTCAACGCCATCGGCTTGCAAGGACCGGGCGTGGATGGGTTCATAAAAAAATACTGGCCGTTCCTCAAAAAACTGAAGGTGCCCACCATCATCAACATCTGGGGCACGACGGTTGACGAATACACCGAGGTGGCACGGCGATTCGATACTTTGGGTGGCGTCGGCGCGCTGGAACTCAACGTCTCCTGCCCGAACATCAAGGAAGGCGGCGCGCAGTTCGGAACGGATATTAAATTGCTCAGCCGGGTGGTGGCCGCGTGCCGGAAGGTGACGGAGTTGCCGCTCATCACCAAGATGAGTCCGAACGTGGTAAGCATCGCGCCTTACGCCAAGGCGGCGGAAGATGCGGGCAGCGACGCGCTGGCAGTGACAAACAGTTATCCGGCGATGGCAATTGACATCGAGACGCGCCAGCCAAAGCTCGCGAACGTTACCGGCGGCCTGACCGGCCCGTGCCTCAAACCCATTGCCATCAAACTGGTCTGGGAGGCGGCGAAAATGGTGAAAATTCCGATCATCGGCATGGGCGGCATTCAGAACGCGGCGGACGCCATTGAATTCATGGTGGCCGGTGCGACGGCAGTGGCGGTGGGCACGGCGAATTTCTACGAACCGCAGACACCCTTGCAGGTGATTGCCGGCATCCGCGAGTTCATGCAACAGCGCGGCATCCAGGATGTGCGCGAAATCACCGGCAGCGTTCAAATTGCGCACTTGTAAGAGCACGGGACGATACAGGCACGGACGGCAAGCGGCGTGATGCTTTCCTCGCAGCCTGTTCTTATCCAAAGAGCAATTCGGGAACAACCGGCACGTTTGCTCTTGAAACACCAGCCAAGGCCGATTAGGCTTGGACGTTCATACGGTTTGAACGTCTGATGCTGGAAACTGACAATGAAAGAATGAAGAAACTGCTGTTGATTCCCCTGCTCCTCGTTTCGTGCTCCAAGAACGAACGGCCTGCAACGACTACCAAGAGCGGAGCCGAGGCCAAGGTTGTTGCCAAAACCGACGAAACAGGAAAACCAACTGAGAAGATTTTTTACAACTCGGACGGGTCGATTAACCATCGAACGATTTTTCAGACTGATCCGGCCGGCACAATCCGATCCGCCAAAACTCTGGATGGGGCTGGCAAGATCGAATGGACGGAGACTTACGCTTACGATTTCAGCACCAATCTGCTGGAAACCAGACGCACGCTGCCGGACGCGAACCTGATCCTGATCCACTATCGATTTTCGCCGGACGGACGGCCATCAGGCCGAATTGTAATCGGACCCGACGGCAAAGAGATTCCGCCCGACCAGCAGAAGAACTATCTGCGAGAGTAGCGGAGCGTCGTAGTCCCCGCCATCAGGCCGCGATGAGTCCGCCGCCATCGAACCACAATGTCACCGCCGCAAACGGAAGTATTTTTGCAGAGCTGAAAAATCCGTATTCGTATAGCAGCGCAACATGCATGGGACATCACTAAACGGCCCGAACACCGTCGGAGCCGATTGCAGCGTACCTGGTCCGCTCCATTCAATAACCATGCCTCCGGGGGCGATTTGCGAACGCAACATCGGCGGCACAAGCGCCAGCCCATGGTAGTAGCCTGAGGCAATGCTTGTGGGGTTCTTCACACTTGCGGGCACTTCTGTCTGAGCGAACGAATCATCCCCCCAAGCGCTGATTGAACCATCGGAACACATCGCCAGCGTGTGAAAGTCTCCGGCGGCGATGGCCACAACGTTGCTCAAGCCAGACGGCACATTGGTCTGCCCGTAACTGTTGTCGCCCCAGACAACCACCGTTCCATTGGAACACAACGCCACACTGTGCAAGTAACCGGCGGCGATGGCAGCCACGCTGTTGAGGAGTAGTGGTGGCGACGCCTGACCGCAAGCGTTGAATCCCCAACCTGCGACCGTCCCGTTGGCGCGCAAGGCGAGGTTATGATTGCGCCCGGCAGCGATAGCGCGAATGCCGGTCAAGCTGGTAGCGCCACTCACTTGTCCGAAAGAGTTGTCACCCCAGCAGACAATCGTTCCGGATGGAAGGAGTGCGACGCTGTGAGAATCTCCGGCAGCCACCGCCAAAACCGAAGCAGCCGATGTGGGGACATTCAGTTGTCCTGAATCATTTCGTCCCCAAGCGACCACGGAGCCACTTTCGGTAATCGCCAGGTTGTGGGCCGCTCCCGAAGCGATGGAAACGAAGCGAAAAGTGTTGGTGGAAGCGCTCGCCTGCCCATCCCCGTTGTACCCCCAAGCCACGAGCGTGCCGTCCCTACGTAGCGCCAAGCTGTGGTAATCGCCGCCAGAAACGGCAACCACCTCATCCAAATTGGTTGGCACGTCGCTTTGGCCGCCGGAATCGTCGCCCCAGCCAATGACCCACGCCGGCAAACGGAGAACGCTGACCCGCCCGGTGGATGAAACACTTCCGTATTGGTTAGCAATCGTCACGCGGTAATAACCCGACTGTGAGAGCTGAATGTTGGTGATGGTGAGCATTGGACCATTACCCGGAATCGTGCTTCCGTTGAATTGCCAGGAATACGTGAGCGTGCCGCTGCCAGCGGCGGCCACAGTCAGAATGACCGTTCCGTTGACGCTCACCACCTGGTTGGTCAGCGGCTGTTGAAAGAGGGGTGCCTGGAAGACGGTCACCTGCGCCACCACACTCGTCACAACGCCAAACTGGTTGGATGCGGTGACAAAATACGGGCCGGCTGACGCCATCGCGACCGGATTCAACGTGAGTTGGCGATTGGTTTGGTTGACCATCAGGTTGCTTTGGAAATACCACTGATACCGCAGCGGAGTGCTTCCGGTAGCCAGGCTGTTCAATGTTGTGCTGGATCCCTCCGGCACAGAAACCGAGGCAGGTTGTTGGACAAAAACCGGCGGAGCTGCAGTCACCACCACAGTGGCGACAAGACTGGTTGATATACCGGTGGTGTTGAAAGCGACCAAGGTATAAGCGCCACTGTCGGACACCTGCAAGTTCGTCATTGTCAGAGAGGTCTGGTAAGCGCCCGCCAACCCGATACCGTTTCGATACCACTGGTAGCCGATGGGTTCGGAACCACGGGCCAGCCCGTTGAGCGTAAGGTTGGTACCCACAGGCAACGAGGCGCCCACGGGTTGTGTAACAAAGTAGGGAACGACGGGTGTGACCGTGAGTGTCGCAGCCGGGCTGGTTACGGCACCGGCGCCATTCGTTATGATGACCTGATAACTACCCGCGTTCCATGATTGCACGTTGTTAAGGGTGTACTGCGATGAATTCGCTCCTGAAACCGGGATCCCGTTGAAGCGCCATTGATAGAACATTGGCTGGCTTCCCACGGCTGAAACGGTGAAAGTCACGTTGGACGATGCCGGCACGACCGCAGAGGCGGGGCCGGAAACCAGTATCGGCGCCGCCGGAAGCACTCGTACCAGCGCGATTGAGCTTGTGACGGAACCGGCGCTGTTCATCGCCACGGCGCGATACATCCCTTCATTGATTGCTTGGGCGTTGAGGATGGTGAGGGTGGAATTTGTGGCGTTGTTGAGGTTGGCACCTTCAAAAATCCATTGATAACTGAGCGGCGTCGTGCCGGCAGCCGCAACCGACAGGCTGAAGGGCTGACCCGCTAGAACGTTAGTGCCATGTGGCTGGGTCGTGATCGTAGGCGGAACGAGGACTGTCACGTGCGCAACCGTGCTGGTTACGGCGCCGAAAGGATTGCTCACTATCGCCCGATAATCTCCCTGTTGCGAGGGTTGAATCCCATTCATCGAAAGGAAATAATTGGTCGCTCCGGGCAGGTTTGTTCCCGTCATTGTCCACTGGTAGGTCAATGGCGCCAACCCCATGGCCGTCACGCTGAGATAGACGTTGCCACCAACTCCGATGGATGTGCTGGCCGCGAGTTGTTGAGTAATTGACGGCGCTCGGATGGCCGACAGCGGAATGCTTTCAATCCGGTGCGTGGCGCTGTTGAAGTACCAAAGCCGCTGGTCCAGACGGTCCACGGCCATAACGGAGGTTGTGACCGGCAGGTTGAAAATTAGTTGTTTGGTTGCGGTGTCATAGGCTTGATAATCGCCGAAAGCAACCGAGCCGTTGGTGGAACAGGCGTAAATTTCAGGGCCGATCACGCCCATGTCCACCAGATTCGCGTCATACATCGCGGCTGTCCAAAACAGCCGGGAACCGTCCCTGCTCATGACCAGATTGCGGGAGCCATAACCGTTATGCTTCCCGGCGCCGGCCACGGAAACGAAGCTGTTATTACCGATATCGTACTTGGTGATACCCGCGCCGGAACTGTTATTATCCACATGGTAGTAATAGCGTCCGCTGGGGTCGGTCTCACCATCGCCTTCGCGAACGAATCCCGTTGCAACGGTGGACCCGTCGGTAGAGTTGATCAAGCTGATGGTGATCCACTGGTCTTCGCCTTCGATGACGATCTGGCCGGTGAGGCCCGCATTTATCTTGTACACGTCGGTACCCAGCGTAAGCGGGGCAAGTTCAGTCCTCGTAACCAAATCCACAACCCGCGTCTGGTTGTGTTGCCAGTTCGACACATAAAGCCGGTCCTCCCGTGGATGCACTGTCAGATCGGTCGGATTAATGCCGATGGGGATGACTTTTTCCACGACACCGGTGTCGGTGTTAAGGAACAACAGGAACGCGTCGTCGAAACTTCCACTGCCGGGATGGAGCACGTAGATGTAATTTCGGTTGGGATCGACCGCGATTTTGGAGGCGTTCAGGTCGAATAACTGGATGATGACAGGAAGCTGCAAAGTGACGCCGTTTGCGGTGAAGGCGAGTTGGTTCGTGTAGTAACCGGCCGTCAGGTTCGTGGTGTTGAAGTTCAGTGTGACGGACGACGGCGTGGTGCCATTGGTGGCGGAGGCCGACACCCACGGCTGGGCGACGCTCATGCTCCAGGATGTGGGCAAAGGCGCGCTCAGTGAAATCATTTGCGGAAGGATGGGCAAACCAACCATGCCTTTAAGTGATAACACTTGCGGCGTGACCGTCAGGGCAGACACGGTGAACGACCAGACCGTGCCAGTGGTTATTGTGGAGAAGCCGACAGAGTCTACGCGCCAGTAATACGTCGAGCCGGGGGTCACCGGACCAGGAAGAGCAAACGTATTGCTGGAGGTCGTCCCCAGGTAAAGAGCGGAATTCGTGTTGGCGGCAGCCACTGCCGCCTGGTTGGTTCCCAAAAAGACGCGATAACTCAGCGCCAACGGACTAAGCGTCCAGGAAACCTGCGCCAGCGGCGGATTGATGATCGCGCCATTGGCAGGGTTGGGATTCAAGCCCGGTCCCGGCACGCTGGCGATTGAACTCATCGGGATGACCACGATTTGCGCCGTCGTGCCGTTGTAAAGGAACACTTTCTGCTGGTCGCCCGACACCGCCAGAATGCTCGTCGAAAAAGGCCACGTGTAGAGTGACTGGCCGTTATGCGAGTTGAAGACGTGCTGACTCCCCAAGGCCAGGTCACCGTGAGCAGTGGTGGCGTAAGTCTCTTCCCCCAGGTTGGCGAGCTCGTTCAGGTTGTCATCATAGACGTATCCGCGCCAAAAGAGCCGCGTCCCGTCCGGGGCCATTACAAGATTCCGTGAGCCGTAGGGATGACCGTTGCCGCCGGCGATACCAACCAAGGTATTGTTGGTAAACAACGATTTGCTCAGTCCGGCCGCTGAACTGTTGTTGTCGCAATGATAGTAGAACCTGCCGTCGGGAGACGTCTCTGCGTCGCCTTCTCGCACATAACTCAACTGAAGCACGTTGGTGTCATGGCCGGTGGTATCAACAAGGTAAATTCCCACCCATTGGTTCCAGTCCTCCATAAATACGAAGCCTGGTGGGCCGGCATTCACGCGATCCAAGCCGTAGTGATCCAGGATTGGGATGGAAGGCAACTCGGTCTGGGTTTTGAGGTCCACGACTCGCAGGTATCCAGAACACCAATCCACGACGTAAAGACGGTCTTCGCCATAGTGGATGGTCAAATCCCGCGGATCGGACGAGATGGAAAGAACGTTCTCGATTTTTTCGGTCTCGGTATTGATGAAAAGCAACTGCCCCTTTTGCCCCGTCAGTTGGGGAGGTTGTACGGCGTAGATGTAAGGCCTCTGATAATCGGTCACCATTTTGGTGATGTTGAGCGGCTTTATATCGAGTGTCACCGACACTTGCACAGTGAACGTCCCGTTGGTGATGTCAATGCGATTGGTGTAAAGACCCGCAGCCAAGCCCGCTGTGTTGAATGACACGGCCAGTGTCGATGGTGACGTGCCGTGGTTGGTGCTGAGCGCAAGCCAGTTGTCGCCGGCAACCCTGGCAGACCAAGCAAGCGGGACGGCACTCGTGAGGGTCAAAGAAGTAGGTGCAGGATTGAAACCGGCGATGGCTCCCATATTGATCTGCGCCGGCGCCACCGCGAGCTGCGATACCGTAAACGACCAGACGGGGCCTGCGTTGGTGATACTGAAACCCACCACATCCACCCGCCAATAATATCTCGCGCCGGGCGAAAGTGTCTGTGCCAATGTTTGGCCTGGAATTGGAGTACGCCCAAGATATTGCGCGGAAGCGGGGGTTGCCGAACTCACCTGCGTCTGGTTGGTGCCGAAGTAAACGTCATAAGCCAGCGCAATCGGAGATATCGTCCACACGAGATTTGTCGGAGGCAACCCCACCACGGCGCCGTCCGCCGGCGTTGGCACAATCGCCGGACCATTCACGGGCGCAATACTGCTCATGTCGTAAACAAACAAATCGCTGGTGCTCGTCCGATACCGGAACAGCTTCTTTTGGTCTCCAGACAACGTCTGCACCGTAGTCGAGAACGGTAGATTGGTGATTAACATTCCCGTCTGGGCGTTAAAAACTTGATTGGGCCCAAAGGCGACCGAACCATCTAGCGCAATGGCAAAAATGTTGTCGGCAAATTGAGCCAACAGGATGGTGACATTTGTGGCCGAAACCTTCTGCACCTTATTAAAAACCCATCGTTCCGCTGCATCCAAAAAAATGGGGGTGTTTAGCGGGTCGCGGCTTTGTGACGGGCCGGTTGCGGTCGTCGTCAATGAATTGGTTCCCACCGCAAGACTGGCTATGGCCGAGTTCGCGTAGCCAGCGCTCCATCCATATTGTTGCCAGATATAGAGAGTATCGCCGCTCCGATTCATCACCATTCCACCAGCACCCATACTCTGGTTGCCTCCGGTGTCCAAGACCATCATATTCGTCCCGGCGTTATAATCAAAAGAATAGATCTCCGGACCCCAAGCTCCATCAGTGTAGTAAATCATGCCCGATGGGCTTACGACCAGATACAGTGGATTGGACAGGCTGTAGGTTCTGGGGGTGGAAATGGTTTTCTCCGCCACTACGCTGAATGTATCCAGATTGACCTTGGAAATCGTCCGGCTCCCCGCGTTGATCACGTACAACGCATCGCCAGCAGGGGTAATCACCATGTCCGTTGGGTTAATGCCCACTGTGATTTCTGAAACGGTCGAACCATTGGTGGCGTTTAACGCCAGGAGAGTGCCATTGTTGGTTCCGGACGATTGATTGAGCGCATAGACACGCGGCCGCAAGTAATCGGGAACCAACTTGACCAGAACCCGTCCGGGAAGCCAATTCGTTACTTGGCTGATACCGGTGGATACAGTGCCAAAAGAAATGCAAAGTGAAAGCGCGATAATGGTCGGTTTCATAATGGTCGGTTAAATGTCGTTTGATTTCCTGCCGACATGTAAGCGCATGATAATAGTCCCTCTCTCTGTGTCAATCATCAAAAATGCGCACTTATGTGTCAAATTGAATGACACCCTGCCTTCACTTGGTTGCCCACCGACACGCTACTCACCGACCCGATCAGAGATGCAACATCGTGCCCTTCGCTAGGGCGGCGACGTGCTGGCGGTGACGAACAGTTACCCGGCCATGGCGATTGATATCGAGACGCGCAAACCGAAGCTGGCGAACGTGACGGGTGGCCTGACCGGTCCGTGCATCAAACCCATTGCCATCAAACTGGTTTGGGAAGCAGCGAAAGCGGTGAAGATTCCCATCATCGGCATGGGCGGCATCCAGAACGCGGCGGATGCGATTGAGTTTCTGATGGCGGGCGCGACGGCGGTGGCCGTGGGCACGGCGAATTTCTATGAACCGCAGACGGCGTTGCAGGTAATCGTTGGCATTCGCGAGTTCATGCAACGGCGCGGCATCAAGGACGTGCGTGAAATCACCGGCAGCGCGCAGACGACGAAGTAAGTCGGCTCAGTAAAATTTACGCCAGAACGTGTTTTCAAAAACAGCGCCGTAGGCGCGACATATTCCGTCTTGTTGGAGTTCACGCTTCAGCGTGTCCGCCACCCGCACAAGCTAAAGCTTGAACTCCAACTTCCCGACGATGCCGCGCCTATGGCACTGGACACGGCAAACCCATTTTGAAAATATGCCCTAATCTTTATGTTCGAGCATCGTTCAAAACCGTTGTTGCCACGCCGGGCATTTTACGCACGACTCGCCCGGAGCGCGTGCATTGGTCTGTTGGTCATCGCGCTTGCACTCGGCATCGGGATGATCGGTTACCGGGCCTTCGAACCCATGTCGTGGGTGGACGCCTTCGTCAATGCGGCGATGATTTTGTCCGGGATGGGGCCGGTGTCGTTGCTGCAAACCGACGGTGGAAAAATTTTCGCCGGTTGCTATGCGCTGTTTAGCGGCCTGGCGTTCCTCACAAGTCTCGGAATCGTTTTTGCACCGGCCTTCCACCGGTTCCTCCACAAGTTCCATGTGGAAGAATCGAAACGCGCGGACAAAACGGGCGGGTGACACCTCATCGCTTATTTGGCAGGGCCGTGCTGCCGCGCGGCCTTCAATCATGGCGGCGCAGCTCCGATAGATCGCGAGCAGGCTACGCCGCCCTGCCTTTGCCTCGTTTCTGTTTTGCGCTTCCCGCGCGACGCGCTATCCTTCGTCATGCTTTGGGCATTTGCCAAATATCACGCGCTGGGCAATGACTACATCGTCATTGACCCGAAAAACCTGCCGTCGCCGCTCACGACCGCGCAGGTCAAAACGATTTGCCATCGCAATTTCGGCATCGGCTCGGACGGCATTTTACTCGGTCCCCTGCCCTCCAAAAAAGCGAAGTTCGCACTCCGCATTTTCAATCCCGACGGCAGCGAGGCCGAGAAAAGCGGCAACGGTCTGCGGATCTTCTCGCGTTACCTGTGGGACAAGAAACTGGTCGGCAAGGACGAGTTCGCCCTCGAAACGCCCGGCGGCCTCGTGCAAGCCGAGGTGATGGACCGCGGCAAAACCGTGCGCGTCGAAATGGGCAAGGTCAGTTTCTGGAGCAACGACATTCCCGTGACCGGTCCGCGCCGCGAAGTTATCAACGAGCCGATTCACCTGCGCGGACAGCGATTCAACTTTTGCGCGGCCACCGTGGGCAATCCGCATTGCGTGCTGCTGCTGCCGAAAATCAGCGCCGATCTGGCGAAACAAATTGGCCCGCTGCTGGAAACGCATCTGCGTTTTCCCAACCGCACCAACGTGCAATTCATGAAGGTGCTCGACCGGCGGAACATCCAGATTGAAATCTGGGAGCGCGGCGCGGGTTACACGCTGGCGAGCGGCAGCAGCAGCAGCGCGGCGGCGGCGGTGGCGCACCGGCTCGGCCTGTGCGACCGCGAGATTTCCGTCCACATGCCCGGCGGGAAAATTGAAATCAAGATCGGCGACGGTTACGCGATTGAAATGACCGGCCCGGTGACGAAGGTGTCCGATGGAGTCATTGCCAGGGAAATGTTCACCTCTTCCGTCGTGGCTGGATGACACACGGCCTGAACTGGCGGCAGCTTTTGGACTGCGCTGGCAGAGCGCAGCGGCGACAGCGCTTTTGTGGGGATAACCAAGGCAGCGGCCTAATCCAAAGCGGCGTGGCGCTCCGCTTCCCGCCGCAGTCCAAAACGCGAAATTTCGTTCCGGAAAATTCTCTCCCCGGCCCTTTTTTCCACGCGGCAAAGAAGCGACGGTATCACCGCGTTTCCAATTGGGCTGTCTGAAACCACTTGTCATCCGCCAGCACAACCGAGGTTTCAACCTGACGATCGGGAATTGACCAGTACTTTTTGAGCAGCCGATCCTTTTCCGCCGGGGTTACCTTCCGAAAGCCGTGTTTCTCATAGAAGGCAACGGCCCAAATTGCCGCCGCCCAGGTTCCAATCAAAATCGGCCGGGTCGTCGAGGCGCGCAGATGCTTCAACAAGTTGCCGCCGATGCCCTGATTCCGGAAGACCGTGCGCACATAAGCGTGCCGGATTAGCGTGACATCCTGGACGGGTTGAATTCCCATCACCCCGCCCAGTTTTCCGTCCAGCTCCATTCCCCAGAAAACCACACCCCTTTCCATCTGCTCCTTCAGTTCGGCAAGCGACATGCAGGGTTCGTGCCAGCGGTCTTCGGGAATGACACCCTGGTAGGCTCGGGCGGCATCGTTGATGATTTCCCAAATCACCCCAAACTCGTCAGAGCGACATGGGCGTATCATCCTATTTTTCTTTGCCGTCACGGCTCAACCAATTACTCGACGGGCACTCCGAACGCACTGGATGCCGATTGGATGGCATTATTTTTTTCGGTCTGTTCCAGTTCCGCCCGTTTCCGGATGTCCTCTTGGGCCAGCCGCACCGCATTCTCAGCCGCATTCAAAAGGTCGTTGACGTTCCTGGCCAGCTCCGGCGTGAATGCGGGATGAATCACAACCAGACATCCTTCGGTCAGTTCCACCCCCACACCTTTTAACACCAACGACTGTTGTAACAATCGCCGGATCTGTTCAAACACCGGAGCGTCAATCTCCGGTTCCGTGCGAAAAGCGATTTTGCGTTTGTCGGACAATTCCTTGTTAATGGATTTTATTTTCATAATCGTGCGAATGCGACTTAATGGAGCAAGCATGAACCACGCCAGGTTGTTGACACAAGAACTAACATGAGTGCTCTCGGAAAACTAAGAAGTTGGGAGTCGGAAGCCGGATGACTCCCGGTCATTTGGCCGGCTGAAATTTGCCGCGCAGAATGTGGATGAGGGCCTTGACGGTGAGTTCGATGAAGAGAAACGGCTTGGCGATGAAGTCGTTGCCACCAGCCATCATGGATTTGGTGCGGTTGTTAAAGTCGTCGAGGCGGGTGACAAAGACAACGGGGGTTTTCTTGTGCATCGGCAGGCGGCGCAGCTTGTTGCAGAGTTCGTAACCGGTCATGCCCGGCATGTCCACGTCGAGAAGCACGAGGTCAAATTGATTTTCGGAAAGCAGTTTGAAGGCGGCGTTCGGGTCTTCGACGCTGACGGACTGGAGCTGCGCTTTTTCGAGCGCGTAAATGATGGCGCGGCGGGAAATGACCTCGTCGTCCACGACCAGAATGCTGGCGGGGGGGATTTCCTGTTCTTCGGGCCGGGTGCCGTGTTCAAACAGGAAGCCGAGAAAATCCACCGCGGCGGCGACGGTGTGCAGGGTTGAGGAGTTGATGTTTTTCGGTTTTTCGTGAAGTTCCTTGAGCAAGGCCTCGAGCGCGGCGGCCAGGTGTGCGATTTGGACGAGGCCGGCGATGCCGGCGTTGCCGTTGACCGCGTGGACGCGGCGGTAGAGTTCGTGGATGTGTTTGAGCCGCGCCACTTCGGTGTCGGACTTGATGAGGCTTTGCAAACCGGCGCGCATGACGGTGAGCGTGGCGGGCAGGCTGGCAATGAATGTTTCCCGGAATTCGACCTGAAATTCGGCATCAGTCTCGCTGGTAAACTTGGCGGGTTTGGTTGCCAACGCGCCTTCAGTCTTCGGACGGGCAGGCGAAACCGCGACGACGACGCCGATGGTGCGGCGTATCAGCTCGAACAGTTCCTTGGGCGGACAGTTGATTTTGGAGACACATTTCGTCGCGCCGGCCTTCCACGCATCCTGAATCAGGTTGGTCAAATAGGTGTTGGAAAAAACAATGATCGGCAGTTTGGAAAAGTCCGCTTCGCTGCGAATTTCCTTGATGACTTCGACGCCTGACATTTTGGGCAGTACGAGGTCAAGCACGATGGCATCAGGCTGGAACGTGCGCATCACCTTCAGGCCCGTCTCGCCGTCAAGCGCGACCTCGGCCTGATAACCTTCCACGACGAGTTTGTTTCGATAAACATTCGCAACAATCTGGTCATCTTCGATGATGAGAATTTTTTTCATGAATGAGCAGCGTCCGGCGGCGGCGCGGCGGAATTTAACTGCGCCGCCAGAAAATTTTGAATGAGTTTGAATTCGCGCGCGGCATCTTCGTAAACCTGCGCGGCGGTGGTCAGCGCGCCGGAAGCGCCTTGCTTTTCCAATTCACGGAGCAGCGGCACGAACCGCGTCATGCCCAGCGTGGCGCTCGCGCCCGAGCAACTGTGCGCCACGCGGCGGACGTCGTCGGCTTTGTTCGCGCGCACGGCGGCTTCCAGTTGCGCCAATTGCTGGGTGGTCTGCTTGAGAAACAAGTCAACCAATTCGCGTATGCTGTCCGCGTTGCCCTCGGTTAAATCGTTCAAGCGGTCCACCTCCACTGGCAGTTCTTCAACGGCGGGCGCGGGCGCGTCGGCTTTGGGTGAGGGCGCAGTTGGTGCCGCCGGAGTCATTTCGTCTTTAATGATGGGGAGGGTTTTCATAAATGAACAGTGGCTGGCGGCGGCGCGGTGGAATTTAACTGCGCCGCCAGAAAATTTTGAATGAGTTTGAATTCGCGCGCGGTATCTTCGTAAACCTGCGTGGCGGTGATCAGCGTGCCGGAGGCGCCTTGTCTTTCCAATTTACGGAGCAGCGGCACGAACCGCGTCATGCCCAGCGTGGCGCTCGCGCCCGCGCAACTGTGCGCCACGCGGCGGACGTCTTCGGCTTTGTTCGCGCGCACGGCGGCTTCCAACTGCTCCAATTGCTGGGTGGTCTGCTTGAAAAACAAGTCAACCAATTCGCGCAGACTGTCCGCGTTGCCGTCGGTCAAATCGTTCAAGATGTCCATCTCCACCGGCGGTTCTTCAACGGCAGGCGCGGGCACGGGCGCATCGGCTTTGGGCGCCGGCGCGGCCGGTGCCGCCGGAGTCGCTTGCGGACCCCAGCGTTCGACGACGGCGCGAACGTCCTTTGGGCGGATCGGTTTGGCGAGATAATCATCCATGCCGGCGGCGAGGCATTTTTCACGGTCGCCTTGCATCGCCTGCGCGGTCATGGCGACAATGACGATGCTGGAATGGTAGTTGGTCGCGCCGGCCTTCTGTCGTTCACGAATGGCGCGCGTGGCCTCCAAACCGTCCATTTCCGGCATCATTACGTCCATAAAAATTAAGTTATATGGCTCTCGATCCAGCGCGTCGAGCGCTTCGCGTCCGTTCGCGGCGAGACCCGGCTGATAACCGAGTAGCTGCAAAATGTGCGCGGCAACCTTTTGGTTTATGGCGTTGTCGTCGCACAAAAGGATGCTCAAGGGCAATCGCTCGGTGAGGAGTTGCTCTGGTTTCGATGTCGGTTGCTGGCGCGCGGCGGCTTTCGGACTGAGCCGGGCGCGAACGAGCACTTCGCAAAACTGCGCTGGTTTGACGGGTTTGTTGACCGTGTGGGCGAACACGATGTGCGTGCTGCCGGGCGCATCCGAGTGCAGGCCCAACGGCATGAGCAGCACCAGCGGCATCATCGCCGCGCCGGGCAATTTGTGAATTTCCATGGCCAGCGCGAGGCCGTCCATGCCGGGCATTTGCAAATCCAGAACGCCCAGATCGTATTGTTCACCCTTTTTAAGCCATTCGAGGGCCTGCTGCGGACTTTCGGCGCTGTACGGAACCATTCCCCATTTGGCCACCTGCTCGGCAACCACACGGCGGACAGTGGCGTTGTCGTCCACAATCAAAAGCCGCAAATCAGCGAGTTTGGTTTGAGGTCCCGCCAGGGCAAACGGCGCCGACTGCGTTTCGGCCTGAAAATTGATGGTGAAATGGAACGTCGAGCCCGCGCCGGGCGAACTCTCGGCCCACATTTTGCCGCCCATCAATTCGACGAGTTGTTTGCTGATGGCCAGACCCAGGCCCGTGCCGCCATAGTGCCGCGCGGTCGAGGCATCCCCCTGCGAGAATGGTTTGAACAACCGCTCCACCCGTTCAGGTTGAATGCCAATGCCCGTGTCGCGCACGGAAAAATTCAGGTGCAGCAGCGAATTGTTCTGCGCCTCATCCGGTTTCATCGAGAGCAATTTGACCTGAACGAGCACGTCGCCTTTTTCAGTGAACTTGATGGCGTTGCTCAAGAGATTGGCGAGCACCTGCCCCAACCGCAGTGAATCGCCTTCGACGGTAACCGGAATCCCATCGTCCATCTGATACGCAAGATCGAGATTTTTTCCAAAGGCGCGCGCGGCCTGCAGGTCGAGCGCATCCTCCACGCAGATGCGCAAGTTGAATGGCCGCGAGTCCAGTTCCAGTTTCCCCGCTTCGATTTTGGAAAAGTCAAGAATGTCGTTGACGATGGCCAGCACCGATTCACTGCTGGTATGAATCGTTTCGAGGTGGCTGCGCTGCTCGGCGGTCAGCGGCGTCTCGAGGAGCAGGCTGACCATGGCGATGACGCCGTTCATCGGCGTGCGAATCTCGTGGCTCATGGTCGCAAGAAAATCGGATTTGGCGCGCACGGCCGCCTCGGCGGCGAGACGGGCCTCGGTCAAATTGTCGTTGTGCCGGCCCAAGTCATCGTGCCGGCGCTTCGTTTCCAGATGGGCGCGCAAACGCGCGCGAAATACCAGGGCTTCAAACGGCTTGCCCATGCAATCGCACACACCAAGGTCGTACGCGCGCAATTTGTCCACCGTGTTATCCTCAGCGGTAAGCGCGGTGACGAGCGTGAAGGTTGCCGGCGGACTTTCCTGGAGCTGGCGCAGGAATTCAAAGCCTTCCTCATTTGACGACACCAAATCAACCAGCACCAGATCGACCGGACTGGCGCGAAGAAATTGAAGCGCTTCAACGGCACGGCGTTCCAAGGCGAAGGCGATGTTGTCCGCATGCAACACACTGGACAACGTCGCCAATAGTTTTGGGTCGTTGCTGACCAACAGGATCTGGAATGCCGGCTGACTCATGTTTCAAATGTCAACATTTTTCAGGAAAGGCAGCATGAATCGTTCCTTAGTAGACAAGATTCCCCTCATTTAGCCAATCCGATTTTTAATGTGAAAAACCCCTGGTTTGGAAAGAAACATTGCTGGCGCGCGCCGGTGGCGATAAACTTCCGCCATGCTCCAAACGGTGCTCAACGCCGACCCCGTGAGTGACGCGACCTCTTTTCGCGACATGCACCTCACCGCGTATCGCTTCATGCTGCTGGCGCGCATGTTGGACGACAAATGCGCCGGCCTCTACCGCGCCGGCAAAATTCATGGTGGCGTTTTTATTGGCCGCGGGCAGGAAGCATTGAGCGTTGCCATCGGTTTGTCGCTGAAAAAGAGTGACGTGTTCGCCCCGCTGATCCGCGACACGGCAGGACGGCTGGCGTTTGGCGAACCGGTGGTTGACGCCTTGCGGACGTATCTGGGTTCCGTGCTCGGCCCGATGCGTGGCCGCGACGGCAACGTTCATCGCGGCCGGCCAAAGGAAGGCTATTTGCCGATGATCAGCCATCTCGGCGCGATGATTTCCGTCGTGAACGGCACGTTGTTCGCCCGCCGCATGAAAGGCGTCACCGGCATGGTTGGCGCGACGTGCATTGGTGACGGCGCGACTTCCACCGGCGCAGTTCACGAAGCGATCAACCAGGCCGCGGTCGAGAAACTGCCGCTCGTTTTGATTGTGGCGGACAACCAATACGCATACTCAACGCCCACTTCGCGCCAATTTGCCTGCCGCGACCTGGCAGACCGGGCCGCCGGTTACGGCGTGGATTCCCATTCCGTGGACGGCACGGATTTGTCCGCGTGCCTGAAGGTGGTGGGTGACGCCGTGGCGCGCGCCCGCGCCGG
>OLKY01000209.1_pt1 | contig 54603 bp, 34 predicted proteins | sample 1604231 | NCBI WGS metagenome assembly OLKY01 (sample SAMEA104055716, study PRJEB20765) | soil metagenome | biome: Arctic tundra; feature: Polygonal ground; material: soil | place: USA | collected 2011-09 | depth 0-0.5 m
CGCGCCGCCGCTGCGGATTTCCGGCCTCGACAACAACAACCAGCTCGTCGTCTGGGACAGCGCGCCCGGTGTGAATTATCAGGTTCTGGCCACGACTAATTTACTCCTGCCGTTCCAGGTCATCAGCGGCCCGATTCCCGGCTCCGGATCTTCGACGGTTTTTTACGACCCGAATCCGGCGGCGCAAAAGTTCTACGAAATCCAGATGTTGCCGTGACGCGCAGAAAAAATTCATGAAACAATTTCTTCCGCTCGTCTGGTCCGCGTTCTGGCTGGTCACGGGCAGTCCCGCCGGTGCCATGCTCGCCACGGCGTGGCACATTCCCGACAATGCTTCCGACCTCGGCTTCAACATGAGGAATCCCGAATTCGCCATCGGGACGAACACGACCGTCACGTTTTACACCGGCATCTGGAAATGGAACAGCGGCGTGCAGATCGCCAATCAGACCGGCGGCACGCTGTTTTACAAAAGTTCCACGCAGTCAAATTGGAGCAGCACCGGCCTGAATTTTTACAGCAACACCTCGGCCAACCAATACTGGCAGGCGTCGCTCAACACCGCCGCGTTCAACGCCAACGAGGTCGGGTGCATAGTTCAACGTCTCAGTCATGATTTCCAGCACCGGAAAACTGGCAACGGCGGTCGTGCCGAGATTGATGACTTCGACCTTTCGGTCCGGCCACGCGTCACGCAACATCTCGCCCAGAAATGCCGATGCCGCCAAGTTTCGCGGCTCTGGAAAACCTTCGGCAGCGGATTCACCCACGATGAAAATCCGCACGGTATTCGCGCCTTTTGGCTGGTAGAAACTATACTGCTCGTTGTAGCCGGGCCGCTGGCGATTGGCAAAAAAGTAGGAAGCCGCGCCCGCCGGATCGCTGATGACCAAGGCGCCTTGATCAGTCATCCCCGCTTTTCTCAGAATGGGCGGATAGCCGCCGAAACCAGCGACTCGCAAACCACCTTCCAGCAACCCAAGCATGCAAAACGGCAGAAGGAGAAAAATGCAGATAAATACCAGTCGCTTGCGCGGGAAAAGCGCGGGCTGGCTTTCGGGAGGCGCGGGGTTTGATTTGTCGGCCATGAGTGACACAATGAGTTATCGGCACTGGGCGGATTCTAGGGTCGCTCCAGCGGGTGTCAATTGGGCACTAGCCAAATAAAAAGGCCGTTGTCTGGGACAACGGCCTTTTGACAAAATTTACTGACGATTACGAGCGCCGACGGGCGATACGCCCCCACACGAACAGGCTTCCCAGCCCCAACAGCGCCAGTGACGCCGGTTCCGGAACTGCCGTAACAGTGTAGGTGTCTACATTCGCCCCGGAATTATAGCTGTCTCCCCAGTTGGCTATGGTTTGGTTGGGATTGGCCAGTGCGTCAATGGCTCCGTCGCCGCTACCGGTGCCGCTCGTATAGACGTCGAAAGTGAAGGAATTGCCGGCACTTAAACCCAAGGATGAAAGGGATTCTGAAACCATAAAGCTTTGAGTGCCGTTTATGGTCACACCAGCAGTGTTTAGTTGCGACCAAGAACCTGAATAGTTCCAAAGCTGGCTACCGCCTCCACCGTTGACCCAGCTTCCAATCCAATAGTCCATCCCAGAACTCATAGAGATGGAACGAATCCACGGATCACCGGTGGTGTCGCCACCAGGGACGGAATCAATGCCCACCATGTAGTTACCCCAGTCGTTCGGGGTTGCGATGCTGCCATTGAGATTGATCGTAAAGAAGATATCCGTTGCGTTATTGGTCACCTCTACAGATGAGATGTCAATGTTGGCACTGGAAATTGTTTCCCCGGTTGCGTCGGTGTAATTGGTGGCTCTCGCAGGCAGTGGGATTAATGCCAAAACAGCGGCAGCAAGAGTAAGAGAGGTAACTGTGGTTTTCATATTTTTAATATTTCGTGTTTAGTGTTTTAAAATTCCGATTTAGTAGATTCTTGCTGATACTGGCAGATTCGTCTACCGCATGTTCATGCGGTTCCGAAATGGGGCCCAGCGACGATCGGCGGTCGTGCGACCTGCCCTCGATTGGAGGGAGCATTAAAAGTAGAATTTCCGCACTGTCATGGGTGACTTAAAGCCGGCGACAACTCAAAGCTCAATGACAAATCGCATCGGCTTGAAGCTGTCATCATCCTTCACGGTAAGCAAGCCATCGGCGAATGACCACCCCTGCGACGAATGTGCCAGCGCATCCGCGTCCAAATGCGGCAATAAAACCCTGTCAGCGGCCACGTCACCGATTTGCCTGAAGATGTTTTTAGGCTGATGGTCTGTCCACGTCTCCAAAACCAAATCGCGCGCCGCGGGACGATATGTCCCTTCCGGCTCGGACACGTCAACGATCATTTTCTGATCGTTGCGGGTCTGATGAAATCGGCGCTTCATAAAGGCACCTTTGCGATAATCAAGTGTTTCTCCATTGTCTTCGTAGAGTGAGAATTCAGACTCGTTCGCGGGAGCGATGAGGACGCGAAGCGGTTTTCCCGGCATTTCACCAGTGTTCTGGATAACTGGTTGACGGAAGATAAAACCGCCGCCGCGCACGAACAGGGGAATGGAATTGAGCGTAACCGGCAGATGTAGGGTCTGCCCTCCTGCGGACTGACGACCGGTCCAGTAATCGAACCATTCACCTTTGGGCAGGTAAACTTCGCGTTCATTCGCGCCTTCATTCAGAATCGGCGCCACGAGCAGGTCGTCGCCAAAAAGGAATTCATCATCAATTCCGGCGGCTTTTTCGTCATCGGGGAATTCGAGAAACAACGGGCGCAGGGCCGGCACGCCGGTCTGGCTGGACTGTTGCATCGCATTGTAAATGTAGGGCAGCAATTCGTAGCGCAGTTCGATGGCATGTTTGTTGATGACTTCATTCTTGTAATCGAACGACCAGGGTTCCTTGTCAGGCGAACCCCACGTGGAATGCGACCGCATAAACGGGTAAAACACTCCGGCTTGCAGCCAGCGGGTATAAAGTTCGCCGGACGGTGAACCGGCAAAGCCGCCGATGTCACAACCCGCAAAGGAAAAGCCCGACAGCCCCAAACCCAGCAGAGTGGAAATGGATTGCCGCAGCGAAGACCACTCGGACGTGTTGTCGCCAGGCCAGACGGCGGCGTAGCGTTGGCCGCCGGCGAAACTCGCCCGCGTCAGCACAAAAGGACGTTCGTTCGGGCGCAGTCGCGAAAGTCCTTCAAACGTCGCGCGGCTCATCAACTGACCATACACGTTGTGGATTTCGCGGTGCGTGGTCGGCTGACCCTCGTTGTCGAAAACAACATCCAAAGGCATGGTTCCGCTCGGAGTGTTGAAAACCGCCGGTTCGTCCATGTCGTTCCAGATGCCGGCCACGCCAATATCCAGGAAACTTTTGTAAAGCGATCCCCACCATTTGCGTGCCGCTGGATTGCTAAAATCCGGGAACACGCTTGGGCCGGGATTTTTATCCGCGAGCGACGGCCAAACCGGCGCTTCATACACCGAGCCGTTGGGGGTTTTTACGAAATAATTTCCGGCGATGCCCTCGTCGTAAGGCGCATAGCCTTTTTCAACCTTCGGATGCGCATCCACGATGCATACGACGTGGAAACCTTGCGCGCGCAAATCCGCAATCATTTTCTTCGGATCAGGAAAACGCTCATGATCCCAGGTGAACGGCTTGTAGTTGTCCTGATAATGAATGTCCAGCCAGATGACATCGGCGGGGATTTTTTTTTGGCGAAACGTGTCGGCCAGCAGGCGCACCCGCGATTCGGGATAGTAACTGTAACGACATTGATTGAAGCCGAGCGACCACAGTGGCGGCAATGGCATTCGTCCGGTCAAGGCGGTGTAATGTTCGATGACTTTTTTCGGATCGGGACCATTGATAAAATAATAATCCAGATCGCCGCCCTCCGCGCCGAACGTCAGCAAGTCCTGCCGTTCGCGGCCCACGTCGAACGTGCTGCGCCAGGTGTCATCCAGAAAAATCCCGTGCGCCTGCCCGTGGCGGACGACCATGTAGAACGGCACGGAAACATAAATCGGATCCGTGCTCGAATCGTAGGCGAAGGTGTCTGAATTCCACATGACATAATTGTAGCCGCCCAGTTTCCAACCGCGCTTGTCGAGCTTGCCATTTTTTTCGCCGAAGCCATAAACGTGCTCGTCATCACGCAATTGTTTGGCGACGCGGAACGCCTGGCTGGCAAGGGAAATCCCGCGTTCCGGATCGTCGGCGTCCAGAATTTCACCGGCGGAATTGGCAAAAGAAATCCGCAACGGAAACTGTTGCACGGTCACTTTAACTGAAGCCGTTCCCAGCGTGGTGGAATTGGAACCGGTTTCAACTTTTACCGACACCGCGCCTAAATCGTGATTGACGACGGTGTAAGAATGATCGCGTCCAAAGGATTTTGCGGTTGTGAAACGGACGCGGATGACATCGTCTGACAAAGGTGTAATAGTGAGTGTGCCTTGGCCGCTCTGAAACAACAGCGCCCGGCCATCCCAGGTCGGAGCGGGCATCACGCCGATCGACGACCAACCACCATTTCCAATATCACTCTGAATCGAAACTGGCGGTCGCGCGTCCGCAGCCGGCACCACCAACCCTGTCAGGTGCAGGAAAAGGCTAAATACGATTGCCAAAACGATTTTATTTCCCCGCCGACTTTTCATGGTCAATTTTGTATTAAGGCACGACTTCAATTTCGTAGAATTTTTGTGGCACCGGCGGGGAATTGTAAATGTCCAAATAAGAAGTGGACAGGCTGTTTGCCGGAATGACTCCACTGATGGGCGTGAATGGCTGGCTCAAATTGGTAGTCGCCAGAACAGTATAGTTGACCCCAGGCGTGCTGCTCCAAACAACTGACCGGTTATTGTTGGCCAAACCCGAGATCGCCAGCGGCGGCGGCACAATCACCGTCCGCGTATCACTTAAAACCACCGTGTTGTTGCTGTAAACAACTTGAATCGTGTTGGAGCCGGGTAAAGCGCCGCTCCAGTTGTAGAGCAACGAGCGCATCCCACTGCATCCGGCTACAGCCCCCGGAGGGCGAAAGATGTAGGATGACTGCGGTCGCAACACGCCGGTGATGGTCAGGTTAAAAAGACTGGGATTATTCGTATCCAGAGCAGGAGTGAAACAGACTTGGATCAGATAAGTAGTATTGCTTCCCATTGGAATCACCAATCCATCGGTCGCCGGACTGGAAATATAAACGGAAGGCGGGGCGGCGGCGGTCTGGAACAACAAGTTGTAAGGCGCAAACATGGTTTTACCCGATACCGCGTCGAATGCCGAGTTCGTCAGATTCACTGTGATGTTTGTCAAACCCGGCAGACCTGCGCCGTCCGCCGTAAAGGTCATCGTATCATGCGCTGCCGACCAGGTAAATGAACCGCTTACGGATGGCTTGGTGGAAAACGCAGCCTGAACACTATTAGCATCCATCGGCTTGCTGAATTGAAGCGCGATTGGCGAAAAGGTTGGCACATTGGTAGCCCAATGACTCGGTGAGTTGTTCACCACCACCGGGTCGAGCGGCTGCCACTGCGATTGCGCGATGAAGATTTTCGCTGTAGTACTCGGCACAGTTATGGCGGGAGTTTGCGAACCGGAAGCGAGAGTGATGGTTTCATTGGTGTTCAGTAAATTCACCAGCACGGTGCCGGCGGTATAAGTCAGAGTGCGCGCGGGCAATGTTTGGCTGGAACTGGCCGTGTTGAAAACGACAAACACTTCCTGCGTGTTCAGCACGCGGGAATAGGCAAACAATCCCGGGCCGGTGGAGTTGTTGGCCTGATTGACGTATGAGCCGAGCGTGAGCGCAGGATACACCCGGCGAAAATTGTTCAATCGAGCCACCCACAGGAATAGCGGGTGGGTCATGTTGAAATTATCAACCCCCGGCGAACTGAGCTGTAAAACAGTACCCGCCGGGCCATCCTTGAATTCCCCGGCAAACATATCCTCTCGGTCATTCGGGTCGGTCGTACCATCAAAACCCTGTTCCGTGCCGTAATACAGACACGGGATGCCGCGCGAGGTGTAAAGAAAAGCCAGCGCCACTTCCAGCCGATTGGTGTTGTTGTTCGCCTCGCTGGTGCTGAGAAAACGGGGATTATCATGATTATCAAGGAAGGTGACCAACTGCATCTGCGCGGCAGGATCGTAATTGGCCGCGACCGCGTTGTAGTGATTTTCAATCAGTGACGTGGCTCCGCTGGCCGTGGCAAATACGCGGTTGATCGTGAAATAAAGCGGATAATCCAAAACGGAATCAAACTTAAATGGACCGCCACCTTTTGTCCCGGTATAAGAACCAACCGTGGTTTCAGAACCGTTAAAAGCCTCGCCAAACATGAAGAAGTTGGTATTGCCATTGGTCGCCGCATACGAATGGATCGCCGGACAAAAACTCTGCCAGCACCCCATGTCAACTTCCAGCGCCGTATCAACCCGGAACCCATCAAAGCCAGCCTGCCCAATCCACGATTGGTAAATCGCGGCCATCTGAGTTTGCACATACGGCGTTTCCGTCCTGAAATCATTCAGCCCGGACAACCAACCCAAAAGAGCCTGCGTGCTATTATTGTAATCCGCAATGTTGCCGTAGTTATGAAATAAATTGGTGAGGGACGGATTGGTGGCTGTGAGATTGAATGGCGCCGGATACGTTTTTGAACTGTTCACATAATTAAGGGTATAGCCGGCCGGGTATTTAAAGCTTGGATAGCCCGGCCCGCTGCCCTTGACGAGGTCGCCCGCGTGATTCACGACGATGTCGTCTATGACCAGCAACCCGCGCGCGTGCGCCGCCTGAACCATGTGCTGTAAATTTGAAAGTGTGCCCCAATGCGGAGCAACCTGGTTGAAGTTCCAACCGGAGTAGCCATGAAACTGTCCCTCCGTGTTCAACACAACCGGCGAAATCCAAATCGCCGTCGCGCCCAGTGCTTTGATGTAATCAAGTTTCTGCTCGATGCCTTGAAAATCACCGCCGTGAACAGCTCGAGGGCCGGCCGGGTTGTAAGTGCCCTCAACATTGTCATTCGATGGATTTCCATCGTAAAAGCGGTCGGTGATGATCTGGTAGATGCTTTGTGTCCGCCAGAAATTATTGGATTGTGCAGGCGAACCTGTCGCCATAAGGCCAAGCCCAGCCAGAACACAAAGCCCCTGACCCCAGAGACGACATGAATGTATGGAGGAGTGCAATGTCATTCCAGCATTATCGTTTACTAAAAACCACCAAGGCGTTCTTTACCAGGCAACTCCACCCGCTCCAACCAAAACAATTCGACACCGGAATCTCACCAAGCAATCCGGACAATATCCACATCGGCAATCATATTCATCTGCTGACACATAGTATAGAAAACTTGAGCGCGGGTAGCAGCACTTTTCCACTTATGAGCTACTTGGGGCAGTCAGCAAAAGTTAACCATAACCAGTGCGCTTCCGATATGGTAGAAGGGTTAAGGCGACCAACCACAGGTTTGATCGGCAATATTAGCGCGTGTGGCGTCGCATGAATTGCTGATATGGGCAGTCCCTCCTTTTATCCGCCGAACGTCAACCACATTATTGCGCAGGCGTGTGCATAGCGAGATAAAGCATATCTGGATCGTCGATGGCGCAAGGCTGCTGCTGTACTAGTTGATAAGTCACCGGTTTATTGGCGATCGGTCCCTGCCACTTGTGAATTTCCGCGTGACCGTCGGCAAAAGCCATTCCGCAAGCGCCGGCATGTTGACTGCCCGGTAGTTCCGTGAATTTTGTCACGGCATAGGAAGCAGTATACATAATTGCGTCGTCAACGCTATCGGGATGCTCATCGGAGAATACCCATACGTCGCTGGGGCCGGGAGTGCGAAAGTCCGTTGACTTCTTCGCGAAATACCAAGACGTCCAACCAAAGGGGTTGGCCGGCTCTTGATACTTGTCCCCATCACCCACGGCACCGTTCATGGATACGCTCCGCATGCGATGATCCCAACCCTTACCAGACTGGACTGGGGCTAAAAGGTTGGCCGCCGGACAGGCGAAGACTTTGGCTGACCGACCCAGATAGCTTCCAAAAAGTGACCATTTATCGTCTGTAAGGTAACTCGTGTTGGTATTATTCTGCCCAGTGGTCCAGTCTATAGTGCCAGCGATCCAGGATGGTGATGTCGTTGTATGTGGGTAAAAGGTTGTATTCCAAACGTGCGGGTCGGAATTGATCGCTAAATTTTCGCTGTTATCATTTGAATACATAACCCAAGCCAAATCGAGTTGTTTGTTATTGACCATGCACTCAATGGCAATGGCTCTTTGTTTGGCCCTATTCAAGGCCGGCAGCAACAAGGCGGCCAGAATGGCAATAATGGCAATAACAACCAGCAACTCAATCAATGTGAATCCCGCCCTCAAAGATTTCATGTTATTGCGGTTTTGATCAGAAGTTTGTAACATATCTTAAAACATTACCCGCCAGCCGGATTATATGCCCGACTGGCGGGTTTTTTGGCGGGTTTTGAGTTATCTCATCATGTTCATTGCTTGATCAGACGGAAAAACGTATTTCCACTGGCCGGCCAGTTCGTGACACTAACAAAACCATTGGTCGAACTGTAACCTGCGGTCCAATTGGTACCGTCAGTGGCCACTATAGTCTGCCAAACACCGCTTGTAAGGTCGGTCGTGGTCTGCAGGCGCGCACCCGGACGGCCCAGCCAAGAGACTGGGACATTGCCGCCGGACTGAGTACCGACAGTCAAATGGCCACCGGCAGTGTTAAGACTGCTGAAAAACGGCTCATTATACTGATAGCCGAACGTATCCGTAGGCATTACATAGGGGTTAAAGGCGGTATTCCGAACCACCCGATAGTGGTTTTGAGCAAAACCACCCTCATCGTCTGCAGGACCGCTGTACAAACTATTAGCATCCATGCCATACTTGTAGGCAACCGACACCGGCGTTCCGGCGGGCATTATGATGGTGTTGGTATAAATCGTGGTCAAACCTTGCTCAACCATTTGATACCCCGCTGGAGCAGGTGTTGGATTTATGCCGATCGCCCAAGCATACCAGTTGGCAAACGCGCCATTGATATAGACCGTATCCAAGGCTGGATTGAACGCATGCGCGTCTGTTCCGACCGCACCATTCATGTCCACGCTGAAAAGCACCGGGGTAGGCACCAATAGGTAGTCGCTCAAGGAAGCGTCATTAAACATAACAGGCGGCAGGTTGGTGAGCGCGACAATGGGCATCTGATAGTAGCGGTTGCCGCCTCCACCATTGGCACCATTAAGATGATCATACACGGTGTCACCGGTGCTAAGCGTGAGATATCTAAACTGATAATTTACAGCTGAACCCTCACCGACGCTGATAAGCGGGCTGGTGTAAATATTGGTATTCAGGGCGCTGGGATTGTTGGTCATTGCGACGCCGCCACCCCAACCGTTAAAGCCCCCCCATACGACTACACTGGCAGAGTTGTAGTTGGTGTCCGTAAGAGCCACAATCGACATATCTACGCTGAAGGTGAGTTGGCCAATTGGCGCGTATGGGGCATCGGAAAAGTTCACCAATGGGAAGGTCAGATCTGAACTGGGATTGGATGCCCAAAACCGGTTGCCGCCGCCATCCTGATTGATGACAGCCGGAGACTCATAAATCGTGCCCGGTTGAATCACATACAAGAAGTCCTGCGCCGACCAAGGTGAAGCAGCCACAGGAAAAGTCCCCACCCAGACATTGGAGGTCACCAAGCCAAACTGGTTAGTAACCAGAATGTTCGGATTGTTGGTTAACACACTCCCGGCAGCCCAGCCATTAAAGTTACCCCTGACTTCCACAGAACTTGTCCCATTGGTGAATATACCAAGGTTGATCTGTTGGGACACGTCAACTCGAAAAGTCACGTTGTTTGTCACTTTGGCACCCGAATCACCAAAAAAGGGAGTGGACAGCACCAAGCTGGCCCCGCTGGTTGCGGGAAGCCGCGCCGCCCGGTTTTTAAAGTCTGCCGTTATCTCATAAGTGGAGCCATTGATGTTAAATATGTAAAACATGACCGCGCCATTGGCATCGCTTGTATCATTCACGGTGTTTGTATAAACTGTGCTGCTGCCGACTTCAACCAAGGGGGTTTGTGTCCCTGCCCAACCGTTATAAGTTCCGCGAACATTGACAACATCAGTTCCAGTTCCAAGCGGTGGCGGGGGGTTGAAGGTTCCAAGAGCGATGTTCGTGGACATATCCACGCTGAAGGTGACGATGGAACTTTGAGCTTGGGCAGTTACGATTCCGGCGACGCAAAGCAACGCCCCGGCCAGTAGAGCGTATTTTCTTGATTTGATTATCATTGGTTTCATGGGTGGTTGAGGGTTTAGTTACAATAAATAGTATTGTGGAACGGTGTAAAGCTAGCGGCACTTACTCTTTCCTGCAACCGCATGTTTGTGCGGTACAATTAAGCTCCTTAAGTATAAGCAATTCACAGCCATCCCATGGGAAATAGACTTAAAGCCATTGATTTTATTGGCGGTTTTGAATTGCATGGCTAAAAAAAGCGGCTCATCCCATCCCCTAGCACAAAGAAACGTCAAAAACGCCCAATTTTCGAGGGTTTTTGTGGAATTCCTATGGGATGACTGTGTAAGCAATTAACAATAACATTGGCACATATTGGCGATAAAAAGAAAGGGGTTGGTGGTGGTAGGAAGCTCTTGGCGCAGGCGGGTCTTGAACACGGCCCAGAGATGTTCGATGGGGTTGAGGTCGGGCGAGCAGTGCGGTAAAAACAGCCATTGGCAGCCCGCAGCTTCCACCAACTGGAGCGGCGTCGGGGATTGATGAAACCGCGTGTTGTCCAACACGATCACACTGCCCGGCGGCAATGATGCTGGTGCGTTCCCGCCGCGCCCCCGAAACCTCCTGATCAATCCGTTCGCCCCGGGGCGCGCGGCCATACTCACGATACCGGCGGTGATCCACGCCGCATTCGTCCAGATAAAAGACGGGGGTGCCGGCCAGTTTTTCCAGTTCGCGCCAGAAGAGCCACCGCTGCGTCTCGTTGCGTTCGCGATATTGGGCGAGTTTTTTTTAGCGTGAAGCCCAGTTGGCGCAAACGCACCCAGCCCGCATGATGGCTGACGCCAAACACCTGTTGGAGTTCCTTGAGGGTGGCGTCGGGATGTTGTTGGACGTGGGCGCGGAGTTTTGCGGGTCGAGCTTGCGCCAATGACCCCGGCTGGTTTTGGGGGTCAGCGTTCCCTTTTGGGCGGCGGCCAGATAGCGGCAGACGGTGCGGCGACCGAGGTCAAAGCGGCGGGCGGCCTCGGCTTTGGAACCGCCGGCGTTGATGAATTTGACCACCGGTTCCCGCAAATCCAGTGCATAGGCTTTCATGCCCACAAGCCGGTCACGATATGTGCCAATGTGAATATGAAATGCTATATAACCAAGTATCCGCGGGCTAAATCGTCGGCGGGAAATAAAAATCAGCGCCGGTGATTCTTCCAGTCTTTAACCCGTTCGAAATACTCCTGGGCCTGCTGGTTGCCAGGTTCCAGGCGAAGCGTTTCCTCAAATTGTTGAAGCGCGTCATCAAACAGGCGGAGCCTGGCCTGCATCACTCCCAAATCCAGATGCGCCAGGGCATTGCCTGGTTTGAGCCGGACGACCTCCGCGTATTCATTTTTTGCATCGCCGATTTGATTGACCGCCGCCAAATCATCACCCAGCGCAAAATGCGCCTCCCACAAATCCGGCTGAATTTGCAACGCCTGCCGGTAGCGTTGAATCGCCTCGGCCTGGCGGTTCAACTTCGACAGCGCCTTGCCGATGAACGCGCAATACGTCGCCTCCAGCAGGTCCAACTGCGAAGCGCGCTCGTAATCCCGAAGTGCCTGCTCAAATTTGCCGGCTCCGAGACAGGCATTGCCCAATTCATACCAGCCCTCGGTGAGGCGCGGACGCAGCGTCACAGCCTTCGTCAACGCCGCCTCCGCTTCATTCCATTGATTCAGTTCTGCGAGCAGCCGTCCGGCCTGATAATACGGCTCGCAACTGTGTGGCAGCAATTCGCGCACCTGCTGCCATTGCGCCGCCGCCTGGTTCAAGTCGCCGACAGATTCAAGAAATTCCGCGAAGTTTTCGTGCAGCAAATGGTCCTGCGGCGTTCGATTGATGGCCGCCAGATAAATTTCCGCCGCCGTTTGCGCCGCGGTCGGATTCATCTGCTGCCGCAAACTTTTTGCCTCGTCGCGGAGAGATTGCATTCGGGCGGCATTGTTAGACTGGCCGCTCAACGGCGGATGATGCAGGCGGTCAAGCACCATCTCCGTCACCGCGCACCGGTTCCAGTCCGTGAGGCCGAGACGGCGCCCGCAAAATTCCTGCGACGCCCAGCCGTTGGTGACGGCGTCGCGTGAAATCTCCGCCGGCAGCATTTTTTCAACTTGTTCCGCCCAGGCGCGACCCAGCCGGAAATTGCCGTCAAAATTGAAATGAACATGCTCGTAAAATGTTTCCTGACCGCAGACGCCCGATGGCAAGTTTTTCTCCAACGCAGAAGCCGCCTCGAAGAATGTCAGCTTGTCACCCGCAAATTGCTGTCCGATTTTTTGAATCGTGCCGTTGATCCGTGAATCCGCGCGGAACGGCAGCGCGTCGTCATCACACGCCTTTTGAAAATGTTCCCGCGCCGCAGTGAAATTAGTCATTCGCGCCAGGCATTCTGCCCAATGAAATTGTAATTCAGGAAACTGCGGATCCAGCTTTGACGCCTGCTCAAATTTCTGCGCCGCTTCGGCAAAATTATTTTGCGCTTCAGCCGAGCCGGCTTCGGCATAAAATTTATCGAACTGCGCGCGATCCGCTGCGGGCAGGTTGCTGTTGGCCAGCGAGGCGAACGGCGGGCAGTCCTTGAGATTCACCGCCACCGTGTTGAGCAAAATTTTTGCGCCCGAACCCACACCAACCTTCACAATGTCATTCAGATTCCGCTCGAAATTTCGATACACCACTTCCTTGCGCGGATCGTCCGCCCGAAGCTGGTTGCCGAGAAACATCTTCATCCCGCCCCAGGAAGCGTTGGAACTTCTTCCTTTCAGCTTGCGACCAAGATCCACCAACAACTGGCCGACGCGCGTTTTCTGGATCGCAAGATTCAGCCGCACAAATCCGAGCGGCGGTGCCTTCGCTCCGAAAACCGTCGCCGCGCCGAACGGCCCGACCATTTCGTTGTTGCCCATGTAGATTATCCACAGATCGCCGTCGGCATGGGCGCAATCGCGGGCAATGGGCAGAATGACATGCGAGTTGATGGCCGTAATTCCGAGATTAATGACCTCAAAGTGCGTGTTCGGAAACCGCTCGTTCAACAGCGTTTCCAGATAACGTGACGCGGCGTAGGGCGGCTCAGGCTCTCCTCTCGCGGCCGACTCTCCCAATACAAAAATGCGGTATGTGTCGGCGGGTTTCCTGGCCGCCATCATGATGGGTCCGGGCCAGCGCGCCAGTTGCGGCGGAAAGAATCTCAGGCTGAAATTTTCATTGTTGACCAGAAAATCCTTCTGGCCGACGCGAATTTTTTCAAGGAAACTCGTTGGATAACCGTAGCCGGCAAGACGCAACGCGGCTTCGAGCCCACCGAGCAACAGCAGCGGCAGGACCGCCAGCGCAGTCATTCGGAACACCCATTTGCGGGTTGGAGTCATCAGAGCGGCCGGCGTGCGGGGCGGCGCGTTTAGTTCGGGGCGCCGTGCAGTCTTTGGTTTGTTGGATCGTTGTTTCAAATCACCCCTCAAAAAAGACGCTCCAGCGGGCTGCAATCTTTGGCTTGATGCCAGTAAGTCCTGGCCTCAGACGGACGTTTGAGCTGCAACGGATCTTTACCTCCCAACCGCAACACCCAACCCAGTGGCGTCATGACCAGCAGAAAAAAACCCAGCAGCACCACGCGACCGGCAAACTGGCTGATGGCAAAACCCAGTCGCGTGGAAAACCGGTAATAGCCCCGAAACCAGCACGGCTGCATACAGGCGCACAGCGCCACGACTGCGAGCACACCCAAAACGGCATACCACGTGTCCGCAAGCAGAACGCGCCGCCAGCGCAGCACCGTCCCCAGGATGGCCAGTCCCAGTGCGGTCATCAGTACGGACTTGCGCCATTCCTTCGGATCTTCTTTGAGGTTCAGTTTCATTTCAATCCCCGTGTGGTAATATGCGACGCTCAACCCGGCGCGGTGGTTGTGCGGTGCGTTCAATCACAAAACTACCCATAATGAGATAATCCATTTCCGTGTTCATAAAACACCGGTAGGCATCGTCGGGCGTACAAACAATCGGCTCGCCGCGCACATTAAACGACGTGTTCACCAGCACGCCGGAACCGGTCGCGCGCTCGAAGCACAACAACAAATCGTAGAGCAGCGGGTTGTCTTCGCGCTCCACGGTTTGAATGCGCGCCGAGTAATCCACATGCGTGATGGCGGGCAACGTGGAGCGGATTTCCTTGAGCCGGTCGAGTCCTTTCACTTCGGGCGACACCTCGCGCCGCAATTCTTTTTTAATCGGTGCGACCAGCAGCATGTAGGGTGATGCGGTGTCCAGTTCGAAATAATCCGCCACCCGTTCGCGCCGAACGATGGGCGCAAAAGGCCGGAACGATTCGCGAAACTTGACCTTCAAATTCATCACCGACTGCATTTTCGGCGAGCGGGCGTCGCCAAGAATTGACCGGCTGCCGAGAGCGCGCGGGCCAAATTCCATGCGGCCCTGAAACCAGCCAACGACTTTTTCAGCTTTTAGCAAATCAACGGTGAAATCGACCAGCGCGCCGGATTCGAGCTTTTGATAGACCGCGCCGTACGAGCGAAGCGCCGCCTCGATTTCGTCGTCCGGGTATGCCGGGCCGAGTAACGATGCCTGCATGGCGTCGCCCCTGGGTTTTTGACTCACACGAGCCAGAGCGTCGGTGTTTTTCGAATGCCACGCGGCCAGACCGGCACCGAGCGCGCCACCGGCATCACCCGCTGCCGGCTGGATCCAAAGGCGTTCAAAAATTTTCTCTTTGAGAATAAGTCCGTTCGCAACGCAATTGAGCGCGACGCCGCCAGCCATGCAAAGATTTTTCAAGCCGGTCACTTCGCGGGCGTGCCGGGCGAGCAGCAGCATGATTTCCTCCGTGACCAACTGGATCGAACGCGCCACGTCCATGTGCCGTTGCTCGATTTTTTCCTCCGGCCTGCGCGGCGGCCCGCCGAAAAGCCGGTGAAACTTTTCATTCGTCATCGTCGTGCCGCGCAGAAAATTAAAGTAATCGAGATTCAACCAGAACGAACCGTCGGGTTTGATGTCGAACAATTCACGGCGGATGGCGCCGGCAAATTTCGGTTCGCCATACGGCGCGAGACCCATGAGTTTATATTCACCGGAATTGATGCGGAAGCCGCAGTAGTCCGTGAACGCGGAATAGACCAATCCGAGCGAGTGCGGAAAGCGCAACTCCTTCAGTATTTTGATTTCGCGTCCGCGTCCCCAACCGATGGTCGTGGTGGCCCATTCACCAACGCCGTCAATCGTGAGAATCGCCGCCTCGTCAAAAGGCGACGGATAAAACGCGCTGGCCGCATGCGATTGGTGATGTTCGGTGAAAAGAATCTGGCAATCCGGTCGCAGTTCCGGCAGTTCCGCACGAATGGCTTTGCGCAAATCGAGCTTTTCGCCGAGCCAGTTGGACAGCACGGTGGAGAATGTGCGCCAGCCGCCGGGCGCGACGGCAAGATACGTTTCCAGCAGCCGCGTGAATTTCAGGACTGGTTTGTCATAAAAAACCACCGCGTCGAGTTGCGCGGGCGTCAACGCAGCGTGTCGAAGACAGAACTGAATGGCCAGACGGGGAAAATCCGGGTCGTTTTTTTTTCGGGTGAAACGCTCCTCCTGCGCCGCACAAATAATTTCACCCTCGCGCAGCAAAGCGGCGGCGGCATCGTGGTAGTAGGCCGAAATGCCGAGGATATGTCGCGGCGGAGGCATGGCTTACAAAAACGGGTAAAGCGCCCAGGCGATGCCGGAACTGGCCGTGAAAACCAGAATGGCTCCCAGCAACAACAACACCACGATCAGCGGAATGAGCCACCATTTTTTTTCCTGTTTGGAAAATTTTAGAAATTCTTTAAGGAGTGACCACATGGAATGTTGTGAATTTAGGATTTGTCCCGATGCTGGCAAGGGAAATCAAGGCGTGCTTTTTTTCATGGACTGCAACTGGGCAAGATATGTCTGCGCCTTTTTGTAGTCCGGTTCAAGCCGAATTGTTTCTTCAAACTCGCGCTGGGCCTCGTCAAGTTGCCCCTGTTTCGCCAGTAGCACGCCATAATTGAAATGTGCGCGCGAATTGCCGGGCTGCAACCGGACAGCCTCCGCAAATTCGGCCCTGGCCTCCGCAAGCTGGTTGGCAGAGTCCAGTTCGCCACCCAGATCGTAATGGGCCTCCCAGAACCCCGGGTTAAGCTTGATGACCTCGCGGTACAGTTGGATTGCCTCGGTGTGCCGGTTCAATTTTGCCAGCACCTTGCCCATGCTGAAAATAGTTTGCGGATCCTGGGGCCGTTGCTGGCGCGTGCGGTTGTAGTCGGCCAGAGCCAGTTCAAATTTTTCTTCGGAAGCGTGGACGTTGCCCAGTTCATACCAACCCGCGGTCAGACTGGGACGCAATTCCACGGCTTGCCGGAGCGATGATTCCGCCTCGGCCCATTGTCCCTGCATTCCGAGCAACCGGCCGAGCTGGAAAGCCGTGAAGAAATCCTGCGGCAATAAATCATGAGCCCGCCGCCATTCAGCCGTCGCTTGCGGCGCATCACCGATGGACTGAAGGAACAGTGCAAAGTTTTCCCGCAGGAGATAGTCATCCGGCGCACTCTGCAAAGCTTCCAGAAAATCCTCCCTGACCCTGGCAGCGGCGGCGGCATTCATCCCTGGGCGCAATTGGGTTACGCGGTCCTCCAATGCTTTCAGGCGCCCGGCGCTGTTAAGCTGGCTGCTCAACGGTGGCTGCTGCAGCCGTCCAATCATGTGCTGGATGACCAAAGAGCGGTTCCAATCCGTCAAACCCAGCCGGCGCTCACAGGTTTCCTGCGTGGCCCAACCACCAACTGCATGACTCGCGATCGCTGCTGGCACCTGGGATGCTATCTGCTCTGCCCAAGCGCAGCCCAGACGGTAACTGCCGTCGAAATCGAAATGAACGTGTTCGTAAAATGTTTCCTGTCCGCAAAGATTGGCCGGATTGTTTGAAGCAAGCGCGGCTGCGGCGTCGAACAAAATCAAATTATCGCCGCTTATTTTTTCCTGCTCATTACGAATTATGGCGTTGATACGCGAATCCGCGCGAAACGGCAGCGCGTCGTCGTCGCAAGCGAGTTGGAAATGTTCGCGGGCGGCTGCGGCATTCGTCAGCCCAAACAAACTTTCACCCCAACGGAACTGCAATTCGGCAACCTTCGGATCCAGCTTGGCTGCCGACTTAAATTTCTGCGCCGCTTCGGCAAAATTACCCTGGTCTTCGGCCCGCACACCGTCCGTAAAAAGCTGGTCGAATTGGGCGCGATCCGCCGTCGGCAGGTTGCTGTTAACCAGCGAAGCAAAAGGCGCGCAGTCCTTGAGATTCACCGCCACGGTGTTGAGCAGGATTTTTGCACCGGAGTCCAAACCCGCCTTCACGATGTCGTGCAAGTTCCGCGAAAAATTTTGATACACCACTTCCTTGCGCGGATCGTCCGCCGGAAGCTGATTCCCGACAAACATTTCCATGCCGCCCCACGACGGGGCGTTCGCGTTTCCGCCCTTGAGTTTGCGGCCAACATTTATCAATAATTGACCCAGCCGCGTTTTCTGAATCGCGAGGTTGAGCCGGATCATTTCGAGCGGCGGAGCTTTGGCACCAAAAACGGTTGCGGCACCGAAAGGTCCGACCATCTCGTTGTTGCCCATGTAAATGATCCACAGGTCGCCGTCGTGACGGGCGCAATCGCGGGCGATGGGCAGAATAACGTGCGAGTTGATGGCCGTGATGCCCAGGTTGACAATCTCAAAATGGGTTTTTGGGTAACGCTCGGACAGCAATGCCTCAAGGTAACGGCTCGCGCCATAGGCCGGTTCCGGATCGCCCATCGCGGCGGACTCGCCCAAAATGAATATGCGGTAAGTGTCGGCGGGTTTCCTGGCCGCCATGCGAATCGGCCCTGGAAAGCGCGCCAGTTGCGGCGGGAAAAATCGCAGGCCGAAAGCATCATTGTTTACAAGAAACTGGCCGTTGCCGATCTGAATCTCTTTAAAAAGACTCGTGCGATAGCCATAGCCAGCGAAGCGTAATGCGGCTTCGAGTCCGCCGAGCAAAACCAGTGGTATGACAACCATCGCGACGAAGCGAAAAAGCCATTTGCGGCCCGAAGTCGGCGGATTAACAAACCCACGATGGCCAGCCGGTTCGCGCGGGTTGGCGAACTCCGGCTGACGCTTGGATTTTGAGTTTTTGGGTGGTCGCTTCAATCAGTTTCTGATTCAAAAATGCGCGGAAGCTTTTATTTTTGTAGCTTTGATATCTTGGGCAATTGTTCGCTCAACTCTTAAGATTCAGCAAGATAATTGACGACAATTTCCCGGAAAACAGACCGACTGAAATTTTTACCATGCGCCAAACGGACCGCCCAGCGTTGCGCCGTATTGGGTGGGGAAATCATCTCATGCTTTATGTAGATTAACCGTTACTCACCCCGGCAGAACTTGAAAAGAGCGGCCTGCGCCGCAACCAATGGAGCGAAGCCCAAACGAGCCGCACAATAAGTGGTATTGGCGCTTGCGCGCGCGGCCTGCCTTGACTTTCCTTTTCGACCGGGCGAAAAGTAATTCCGCTGCTTGTCATTCCGCCCAACTCGTCGCATATTCCCGCCATGCCTCGGCTAATCGCCGCCATCTTCCGACTCCTTGCGTTGCTCTTGGTTATCGCGCACCTGTTGGTCGTTCCGGCGCGCGCCACCATTCTATGGCACGATGAGGGCGCACGGCTCGTCCACAATACGGGCACGGGGATAGACATTCTTGGCGGCGCGGTGAAGCGGGATGACAAAGCCAGCGACGCGCTCTATTTCAAGTTTCACGTTGACCCGATTTCGGATGTGGCCTCGGAGCCATATTTCGCGGGATTTCAACTGTTCGAAGGCGACGAAGAGCGGTTGGGGGTGGGCAACGCGGAAGAAGCCTGGGGCTACTCTGCGTTTGCTATAGCGGAAACCGGGCCATCGAACATCGTTGCCGGCGAATTCAACTTGAAATCCTCGCATCCCGAGCCGGCCAATTTGGGTTTGTTCCGGCCTTACGAATTGCCGCGCCACGACGTTGAACGGACCATCATCTTCAAAGTTCAATACGTTCCCGGTGGTGAAGATCTCGTAACCGTGTGGCTGAATCCGGACCTCGGGCGCGGCGCAACGGATAAAAACCAGCCCGAAAGCCTGACCACGAAGTTCAAGGCCAACGCGGTCTTCGATCAAATCCGCCTTCGCCACGGCGACCGCGGCAACGGCTGGATTTTCAGCGACATGGCGATTGCGACCTCGTTCAACGACTTCATTGTGGTGCGCTTTTGGCAGACGTGGTGGTTCATCACGCTAACGGCAATGAGCCTGCTGGTCGGGGTAGGTATGACCGTGCGCTTCGTTGAAAAGAAAAAATTTCAGTTTCAGTTGCAACAGGCCGAACAGAAACACGCGCTGGAACGGGAACGGGGGCGCATCGCCCAGGATTTGCACGATGATCTCGGTTCGTCCTTGACGCGCATTTCGTTGTTGAGCGGCTTGCTCCGCGCGGACAAGGACAATCCCGATCAGGTGGAAGCGCACGCGATCAGGCTTTCACAATCCGCTGACCAGACCGTCCGCGCGCTCGAAGAAATTGTCTGGGCGGTGCGACCCGGCAGTGATTCGCTGCAAAGTCTGGTGGACTACATCACGCATTTTGCCAGCGAATTGTTTGAAAGCACTCCAACCCGCTGCCGGCTCGACCTGCCCCACGATTTGCCCGCGCTGCCGCTGCCGCCGGATTTCCGGCACAACATTTTTTTGATCGTAAAAGAAGCGCTGACGAATACGCTCAAGCACGCCTCGGCAAAAGAAGTTCACGTGCAGGCAAAGATTTCCGCAAACCTGCTGGAAATCTGCATACAAGACGACGGCACGGGTTTTGTCCCGGCGACGCCGAAGGCCGAAGGCAAGCAGCACGGATTAAAAAACATGCAACGACGCGCCGAAGACATGGGCGGAAAATTGACGTGGCAATGTTCTCCCGGAAAAGGAACCACCATCCAGCTGGCAGTTCGGCTTCCCAACACGCCCGTGCCCGATTAAATTTGAGATTGAGCGATGCAAATTAAAGTTGCCATCGTGGATGATGACGAGGGAATCCGCACCAGCCTCGCGACCCTGATCCGCCGGGCCGCCGCGGTCAAATTGACCGGCGACTATCCTGACGCAGAGACCGCGCTAATAGAAATCCCACGTAATCCGCCCGACGTGGTGCTGATGGACATCAACCTGCCGGGAATCAAAGGCCCGGAATGTGTCCGCCAGTTGAAGACGCAACTGCCCGCCGTGCAATTCCTCATGCTAACGGTTTATGAAGACAGCGACTCGCTTTTCAATTCCCTCAAGGCTGGCGCGAGCGGTTATCTGCTCAAGCGCACCGCTTCCGCGCGGCTGCTCGAAGCCATCCGCGACGTGCATGCGGGCGGTTCGCCGATGACGCCGCAGCTCGCGCGCCGCGTCGTCCAGTTTTTTTCCAAACCCGCGGCGGGCGAATCTTCGCTCGCGCGACTGACTCCGGGGGAAAAGGAATTTCTTGACCAGCTCGCCCACGGCTACGCCTACAAGGAAATCGCTAACCGCATGAAAATCAGCATTGACACCGTGCGGAGCTACGTGCGGACGGTTTATGAGAAACTCCACGTCCATTCGCGCACCGAGGCCGTGGTGAAATATCTCCGCGGTTGAAACTCTTTTTGAACGTCGCATGGATATGCGGTGGCGGCTGCGCCTGGCGGCGGATATAAACTTCTTAACTCATGGGACCAAATGAACTTGATGAATTTCAAAATTGAACCGCGCCGCAAGAGGATTGGATTTTTCGCCGGATTTTTTCTCATCGCAACGTTCGCGGCAACCGCAGCGCCAAACAGTATTGTCGTCGGCAACGTGCGCGTGCAATTACTCTCCGGTTCGCTGGTGCGCCTTGAATTGCGCGGCCCGGCAGGGTTTGAAGACCGGAATACGTTCCACGTTCTAGATCGAAACTGGCCGGGAATCAAATTCTCCACCAATGCGGAAGCTGCGGAAATTGTCATAAAAACGCCGGACTATTCTGTCCGTGTTCCGCAAAACGCGATGTCGCTGGCCGGCGCCCGCGTCGAATCGCCCGAAGGAAAAATACTTTACACCTACACCGGCAAGTTGGAAAACAGCGAATGGCTCCCGGGTCCGTCGGAAAATCCTCAAGCCTGGTCGTTTGCCGATTCGCCCCGAATGATTCCGCCGCCGTGGGGATTGACGCCCGCGCCCGCGAACGCAAAATTGCCGGCAACTTGCGGCTGGGATTTGCAAAATGATGCGCCGGACGTTTATGTGTTTTTGCCCGGCGGCGATTATCGCCAGTTGCGCAAAGATTTTCTCAAGCTCACCGGCCCGACCGAAATGCCGCCGCGGTTTCTCTTCGGCGCCTTCGACAGCCGCTGGTTTGATTATTCCGAGGCCACGGCGCTGAAACAGATTGACGATTATCGGGCGCGAAAAATTCCGCTGGATGTGCTGGTGGTTGACACCGGCTGGCGCGCCGGAGCCTCGACGGGTTATCTGCCCAATACGAATCTTTTTCCCGACATGGCGCGGTTCATCCGCGAGGCTCACGCCAAAAATGTGCGCGTGCTTTTCAACGATCACCCGCAGCCAACCGGCGTGAATGGGCTTGACCCGGCGGAAATGAAATTCCGCTACGACGGCCTGTCTGGTTTGTTGAACGACGGTTTGGACGTCTGGTGGTATGACCGCAATTGGATGGTTCATTTGGTGCCACCCATGCCGAACCTGAACAAGGAAGTCTGGGGCATGCGGCTTTACCACGACATCACGCAAAATGTCCGGCCTGAACAACGCCCGCTCATCATGGCCAACGTGGACGGCATTGATAACGGCTTCCGCAAACGCCCGATGGATGTGGCCGCGCACCGTTTTCCGTTTCAATGGACAGGTGACATCAGCCCCAGCTACGAATCGTTGCAGCGCGGCGTGGAAAATGCCGTTCATGCCGGCGTCCAGTCGCTGTTCCCTTACATGAGCGAGGATTTAGGCGGGCATGTTTCCGACCCCACACCAGAAGCTTACATCCGCTGGATTGAGTACGGCGCGCTCTCGCCGGTTTACCGGCCGCATTGCACGCATAATCTGACCCGGATGCCGTGGACATTCGGGCCGGAAGCCGAAGAAGTAGCGCGGCGTTTTGTGGACATGCGTTATCGGCTGTTGCCGGTCTTTTACGCGGCGGCGCATGAAAATTATGAAACTGGCGAACCGCTGTTGCGCCGCCTCGACTTGGATTACCCGCAATTTATCGAAGCCAGCCGCGATGATGAATATCTCCTAGGCAAGGGAATTCTCGTCGCGCCCGTGCTGCAAGGCCCGTTGCAAATCGTGCCCGCCGACTGGTTGAAAACGGCGCAAGGTGAACTTGGTTTGTCGGCGGAATTTTTCGCCAACGAAACCTTGGGCGGTTCTCCAACCGTGACGCGCACGGATCGCGCCGTGGATTTCGACTGGGGTTCGGGCAGTCCCGACCCGCGCCTGCCCAACGATCATTTTTCCGCGCGTTGGACTGGAACGATTCAAGTGCCGCCGGAAGTTGGCGACGTGATTTTGGCGACAACTGAGGACGACGGCGCGCGCGTCTGGATTGACGGCAAGCAGGTGATTGAAACTTGGGGAGGACACAACTCCGCCACAACGGAAGCTTCCGCTGTGTTGACCGCCGGCAAACCACACCAGTTGCGCATCGAATATCTGGAATTAGAATACAACGCCAGCCTGCGCCTCAAATGGCGTCAAGCCGCAGTGAATAATTCAACCGCGCGGGCAGTGTGGATTCCGCCGGGCGATTGGATCAATGCCTGGAATGGCAAAACTTTGACCGGACCAATCACCGTAACCAACCAGACATCGCTGGATCAAATCCCGCTTTTCATCCGGTCGGGAACCCTATTGCCGCTGGCACCCGAAATGCAATTCACCGGGCAGTTGCCGTGGGATCCCATTACGCTCGACATTTATCCGCACGCTGGCGAAACCAATTCAGCAACGCTTTACGAGGACGACACAACGACCACGGCCTATCAGCGCGGACAATTTTGCAAAACATCCGTTTTTGTTTCAGCCGATGACTCGGGCAAAAAAATCCGGGTTACCATCAACGCGGCAAATGGAAATTTTCCCGGCGCGTTGAAACAAAGGTCGTGGACATTGCGAATTCATTCGCCGGCGAACTGGCCGAAACAATCTGCAATCACGCAAGCCACGGTGAACGGTAAAAAAATCAACGCCCCAATCCATCGTCTGACTCGCAGCGAAACCGCGATGCCGTTTGGAGACACGGCTGGCGCACCCGACGGCGATGTCTTTGAACTGAAGCTATCCCCTGCCCCAGTTGACAAAAGCGAATGCGTTGAACTTGTATTCGCGCCGCGACCGCGCGCTGGAGACGGCGCAGGATTACGTCGAGGCGATTGCCGGCCTGACGCTTTCGCTGGGCGAGGCGAGGGTCGTGGACCTGGCGCGGCTGTAAAAAATCGGGTTCGTGAACACGAAGCCTAACCGCGCAATTTTTCTGACGGAGGTCGGACCCAAGCTGGCGGCAGAGTGCAAGCAACGCATGAGACGGTGGTTTCTTTCCTGTGCCACGTCCGACAATCTGGCGAAACAGAATCGGCGAACGGAGGTAACGGAAGAAAACGATGTTGCGGGCACAAGGAATATTCACGCCGGTCGTGAGCCAGTCCATCGTTGTGGCGATGAAGCCGGCGCGTTGGCGGTCGCGGAAATCCGCGATCAAGGATTGGCCGTCATTCGAGGCCATGCACTTGAATGAGAAGCTCGGCAGGCGACGCTGGCCGTTCGTTTTGCACCACGCGCGGCGTAAAGATTCCGGTCAACGACGTTTGGATTGCAGCACTGGCTGTCGAATCCGGCCTGCCCCTGCTTGCGCGCGGCGAGCATTTTTCACGAGTCAGTGGGCTGACCGTAATCCAGTGCTGACGCCCGGCTCACTTCAGGAAAGAAAACGCTCGCGGAAAATTCGGATTGAACGGCCATTCATTCACGTCATTGCCGGTTGCAACACTGACAGCGGTTCGACTTCGCGCTCAATTTTTTCCGCCTTTTCGTAACGCACCAGTCGTAAATCATAATCCGCTTGCAAACCCGTCCACAGTTCCGCACTCGTGCCAAAGAACCGCGCTAGCCGTAATGCCGTGTCCGCCGTGATGCCGCGCTTCTCCAGGACAATTTCATTGATCCGGCGCGGCGGGACGCCCAACGCCCGCGCCAGCGCGTTTTGCGAAAGACCGTGCGGCGTCATAAACTCCTCGCGGAGAATTTCGCCCGGATGAATCGGAGCCAGCTTGTTCGTTTTCATAATCGTTAGTGGTAATCCACAATTTCCACGTCCAGCGCATCTTCGCCCTGCCAGCGAAAGCACACGCGCCACTGGTCATTGATACGGATGCTGTGCTGGCCCTTGCGGTCGTCCTTCAACGCTTCCAAGTGGTTGCCATACGGCACGCGCAAATCCTGCAAACGCCGCGCTTGGTGCAACACCAGCAACTTCCGCCGCGCCACCCGTTGAATCTGCGTCGGCAAACGCCGCGACGATTCATCATGGAACAACTTTTCCGTTTCCGGGCAGGCAAAGCTGCGTATCATCTGCGACAACTATAACGCTTGGCGTCATACATTGTCAAGAACGGCCATTCACCGCTGCCTTGCCGCCAAAGCCCTTGCCGCCGGGGAAAGCCTCAATAGTTGCTGCGTCAAGACACTCGTGAAGGCGTGACGCCAAACCAGTTGCCGCGGAAAAAAATCCCTTCGCTCCATTGAATTCAAGGCGAGAAAACCACCTGCGCCAGGCTGCCGAACCGTTAGCCTTGACAGCGATACGGCACGCGTAAGTCGTTCAGACTCCGCGCTTGGTGCAACACCAACTTCACGCGGCGCGCTTTTCGTTTCAAGATATTCGATTCTCTGAAAACCTCCCTAGCAATCTAAAACCATCGGAGGAATTTTATGCCTGACGAAAATACATCTTTTCCAAACGCACTTGGCCCCACCCACTTTATCCCAAGCGACTTCACCGCGCCGCCCCTTCGTCCGGGTATTGGACTGTGCCTTTCCGGTCGGGGGGTGCCGGGCGATGATTTTTTCATCTCGGAACGCTCATCCGCCTTAACGAGGCAGGCATTCCGGCAGGCGTATCAAAAACGCCGCTGCCTCATCCCCGCAGACAGCTTTTTTGAGTGGAAGGAAATGCACGGCCAGCGCCAGTCCTTCCACATCATGTTCAAATCCGGCCAGCCGTTTTGCTTTGCCGGCCTTTGGGAACGCTGGCTTTACGACAATGACCCGCGTTCGGAAATCTTCACATGGGCGCTTGAACACCCGTCCGAAGACCCGTTGAAAATTTATCCAGTCAGTCCCATGATTAATAATGCCAAGGTTGGTGATCCTTTGTGTGTGCAGCCTTATCGGATATCCTGACCGAAAACTTCTTATTGCACCGGCTGTTCTTGGTTAAGCTGGCTGCATGAAATCAATTCTGTCGGCTCTTTTTTTAGCTGTCGGTGCCACCGCTGCTGACCTTCAGGTTTATTTTTCCCCTAAAGGCGGATGCCCCTTGCCGTTCACCGCGCCAATCCCAACTGCTGATGACCAATTGGTGGGTTTGGATTCAATCCTGCCCTTCACGGATGAGGACTGGAAACACTCATGAATGCCTCAGCTTCAAAGCCAGTCCACACGGTTCAGGTGCGCGAGCTGGTTGAGTTTGCACTGCGGCGGGGCGATCTCGGCACCCAGAGTCAGTTCGTAGGGCCGTACCGCGCCCTGGCGGGAATTCGGGGCCATCAAAAAATCCAACGCTCACGCCCGGCAGGATATCAGACAGAAATTCCCGTTGAGCAGGTAGTGGAAGCTGGCGAATTCACCCTGCAAATCCGGGGACGCATTGACGGTTTGCTGTCCACGCCCCAGGAGGTGTTGCTGGAGGAAATAAAAACCGTGCAGGGAACCTGGGATCACCTGGCCGACCCGCTGCATTGGGCGCAGGCCAAGTTTTACGGCTTCATCTACGCCCGCAGCCACGCCTTGGATAAGCTCGTCATTCAACTGGCGTATCTGGAGTTGGCAACCGGCAAGGTGACGGAGTTGCGCCAGTCATTCTCGTTGGCCGAACTGTCCGATTTCTTTGCCGCGACCACCGGCATTTATCTGGATTGGCTCCGCGAACGTCACCAGTGGAGTCAGGAACGGGACCAGTCCATACGCGCACTGGCCTTTCCATTCCCGGCTTATCGTCCGGGGCAGCGCGATCTGGCCGTCGCCGCCTACCGGGTACTGGCCAATGGCGGGCGACTGTTCCTCGCCGCTCCCACCGGCATTGGCAAGACCATCTCCGTGCTGTTCCCGGCGGTCAAAGCGCTGGGTGAAGGAAAACTCGAACGCATCTTTTACCTGACGGCCCGCACGGTCGGGCGAGCCATCGCCGAGAAAGCGTTTGCTAACTTGCGCCAGGGCGGATTGAAGCTTAGCACCGTGACGCTCACCGCCAGGGAAAAGGTCTGCGTTCGCGCTGGCCAGCCCTGTGATCCACAAACGTGTCCGTTGGCTCTTGGTTATTACGACCGCGTCAAACCAGCGATACGCGATGCCTTGGGACGGGAGGAAATCACCCGATCCACCCTCGAAGTCGTGGCCCAGCAACATCAGGTTTGTCCCTTTGAACTTTCACTGGATGTGTCCACCTGGAGCGACGCCGTCATCTGTGATTACAATTACGTTTTTGATCCCAAGGTTTATTTGCGCCGGCACTTCGCCGAGGGCGGCGGCCAATACGGCTTCCTCGTGGATGAAGCCCATAACCTGGTGGACCGTGCGCGGGGAATGTTCTCAGCCAATCTTGATGGCCGGGAGATTCTTAAGGTCAGACGGGCGATCAAGCAGGCAGCGCCGCGTTGCGCCAAAGCACTGGCCAAATTGAATTCGGGGATGCGGAAACTTGGCGGCCCCACCGCGTATCCCGAAGAACCGGCTGAGGTTTCCGATCCGTCCGTCGAACTCAACTTGTTTCCAGCTCAAGCAGCGGCGGCCAGCAAGCCCGCCCCCAATTCGAGCGGCCTAAAGTCGCTGGCGGCCAGAGGTGGAAAAATTGGTGTCAGCACGAGCCGCGAGTTTCCCGAGACTTTGATCGCGTTGCTGGAAGCCGCGCTCGCCGAGGCGGAGACCTGGCTGGCCCAGAACCAGTCGGCCGAGTTTCGAGAGGATTTGCTCGCGCTATATTACCGGCTCCATTCGTTCCGGCGCACCGCCGAACTTTACGATGAGCGCTATGTGACCATCATCGAAAATGCCCCATCAGTGAAGGTGCGACTGTTTTGTCTGGATCCTTCCTTCCTGCTCCGGCAGGCGCTGGCCCGTGGCCATGCGGCTGTCTTCTTCTCCGCCACCCTCACACCGATGGACTATTATCTCACCCTGCTGGGCGGCACGCCTGAAGATCCCGTGTTGCAGCTGCCGTCGCCTTTTCCGACCGAGAACCTTGCGGTGTTCATTCAAGATAGGATTCAAACCCATTTTAAGGGCAGGGCGGAATCGCTCGGGGACGTGGTGGAGGCGATCGGAACTTTGGTGCAAGGACGACGCGGCAACTACCTCATCTATTTTCCTTCGTATCAATACCTCAACGCCGTGCTACAGGAATTTCAGGCCCGCTACCCGTCGGTCTCGGTTCTCGTCCAACGACCAGGCATGACCGAACCGGAACGCGATGCCTTCCTGGCCGCCTTTTCGGTTGTGCCTGGCGAAACGCTGGCCGGGTTCGCAGTGCTGGGCGGAATTTTCGGAGAAGGGATTGACCTGGTCGGCGAGCGTTTGATCGGTGCGGTCATCGTCGGCGTGGGCCTGCCTCAACTTTGTGTCGAACGTGATTTGATCCGCGACTACTTCCAGCAACAGAACGCTGCGGGATTTGATTACGCTTACACCTTTCCAGGCATGAACCGCGTTCTCCAAGCCATCGGGCGGGTCAGCCGGTCGGAAACCGATCACGGAGTGGTGCTGCTCATTGACGCCCGGTTCAATGAGTTGCGTTATCGCCGTCTGTTCCCTGCCTGGTGGCGATCCGTGCTGGTCCGAAACTCGGGCGAGCTGCGGGAAGCGGTCGGCGGCTTCTGGAAACAGTTGTCATGATTTCCGGCCTTCCGCGTCGTCCCGTTTCCGGTTCTGTCAAGCGGCCGAACAAAAAAAATCCTGATAGATCAGGCCATCGCGAACTCTATCGGTGCCACATTCCAAAACGCAGGCGTTTACTGCGTCATCAGGGGAGTCAGTTGGGCTTCGGCGGCCATCGGTGGAAAATTATGCGGGAAATTTCGCCAGGTCTAAATGAAATTTCACGACTTCTCCTTCCCAGCGGCCGTCCAGTGCCCGCATCCGGCTCGCCAACAAATTGCCAACAATTCTGCTTTTCATTCCAGCCGAATCGGATACAAAAGCCGATGCTATGGACGACAAACGGCAGGCATCATCAACGAACAGCGTTCTCGAACCGGAGGACAGCATGACTGACACCATTTCCTTCAAACTCAACGGCAAACCCGTCCGGTTGAAAGTGGACGGCGACCGCCCGCTCCTGTGGGTGTTGCGGACGGACCTGGGGCTGACCGGGACCAAATACGGCTGCGGCGAAGGTCATTGCGGCTCCTGCACCGTCCTGCTCAACCAGCGGGCGACCCGCTCCTGCCTGTTGAAGGTCAGGGACGTCAAGGACAAGGAGGTGGTCACCATCGAGGGCCTGGCCAAGAACGGAAAATTGCATCCGTTGCAAAAAGCGTTCATGGAGCACGACGGCCTGCAATGCGGTTATTGCACGCCGGGCATGATCCTTACCGCCGTCAGCCTGCTGAAGTTCAATCCGCAGCCGACCGAGCAGCAAATCAACCAGGGCATGGAACAGAATTTCTGCCGCTGCGGCGCCCAGGTGCGCATCGTCCAGGCCATCCAGACCGCCGCCGCCGAAATGAAAGGATCCCAATGAACACGAACGATTATCTGGCCGCCAATTTCAGGGACATTCACGGCTTCGAGGATTTTTACACCCAGAGCCGGCGGGAATTTTTCAAACGGTCGGGCGGCGGCATTCTCATTTTTGTTGCCCTGAACGATCTCCTGTTTGGCCAGGAGGAGGCCGGTCGGCCCCGCGGCGGCCGGCCCGGATTGCCCTCGGATTTCAACGCCTTCCTGCGCATCGGCGAGGATGGCCGCGTCACCTGTTTGACCGGCAAAATCGAAATGGGCCAGGGTCCCATCACCTCGCTGCCCCAGATGCTGGCCGAGGAATTGGAAACACCGCTCGACACCGTGGACATCATCATGGGCGACACCGATCTGTGCCCGTGGGACATGGGCACGTTCGGTTCCATGACGACCCGCATGTTCGGTCCGGCACTCCGGGCGGCGGCGGCCGAGGCAAAAGTGGTCCTCTTGGAACTGGCAGCAGATTCGCTCAAGGTTCCGCAAGCGCAACTCGTCGCGAAGGACGGCGTCATCTTTGACCAGCAAAACCAGAAAAACCGTATGACCTACGGGCAACTGGCGAAGGGCCAAAAAATCGAGCGGCACCTGCAGGCCAAACCGTCCTTGAAAGATCCCACCCAGTTCAAAATCGCGGGCAAATCGCTTACCCACCGGGACGGGGAAGCCAAGGTGACCGGCAAGGCCCAATATGCAGCCGACATCCGCTTGCCGGGCATGCTCTATGCCAGGATCCTGCGGCCGCCCGCACACGATGCCAAATTGAAGAGCGTGGACACCGCACCCGCCAAGCAAATTGCCGGGGTGCAGGTCGTTCAGGACGGCGACCTGGTGGCAGTGCTGCATGAATTTCCCGACGTGGCGGAAACCGCCTTGCGAAAAATCAAGGCCGAGTTCGATGTGCCGGAAGCGACCGTGGATGACAAAAGCATTTTTGACCATCTGGTGAATGTCGCGCCCGCGGCGAATGTTGTGAAGCAGGGGGGCGACCTGGACGCGGGCAAAACCAGCGCCGCCAAAAAGTTCGACGCGACCTATCTCAACAGCTACGTCGCCCATTCGGCGATGGAGACCCACGCCGCCCTGGCGCAAATCGAGGGCGACAAGGCCACCGTCTGGGCTTCAACCCAGAATCCCTTCGGTGCCCGCGATCAGATTGCCCAGGCGATTGGGTTTCCCGCGGAAAAGGTCCGGGTCATCACGCCATTTGTCGGCGGCGGTTTCGGCGGAAAGACGTTCAACGCCCAGGCGGTTGAGGCCGCAAAGCTGGCCAAGGCCGCCGGCAAGCCGGTGCAGGTCATGTGGACCCGCGAGGAAGAATTCTTTTATGATACCTTCCGGCCCGCGGCCGTCGTCAAAATCAATTCCGGTGTGGATGGCTCCGGCAAAATGGCCTTTTGGGATTACGACGTGTTTTTTGCCGGCGATCGGGGCGCCCAGCAATTTTATACCGTGCCGAATCACCGCACCGCCGCGCATGGTGGCGGCTGGGGCGGGACGAAGGGGACGCATCCCTTTGGCACCGGCGCCTGGCGCGCGCCGGGCAACAACACCAACACCTTTGCCCGCGAATCGCACATTGACATCATGGCCGCGGGCGCAGGAATTGACCCGGTGGAATTCCGCCTGAACAACCTGAGCGATGCCCGGATGGTCCGCGTGCTCAAAGCCGCCGCCGACCGCTTCGGGTGGACGCCGGCGAAGGCCCCCAGCAAACGCGGTTACGGTGTGGCGTGCGGTATTGACGCCGGGACCTACGTGGCCGCCATCGCCGAAGTTGCCGTGGATGCTGCCAAAGGAACCGTGCAGGTCAAACGCGTCGTCTGCGCCCAGGACATGGGCGTGGTCATCAATCCCGAAGGCGCAACGATCCAGATGGAAGGCTGCATCACGATGGGTCTGGGCTATGCACTCACGGAAGAGGTGCATTTCAAGGGCGGCCGGGTCCTGGACACGAACTACGACACCTACGCCATCCCGCGGTTCTCCTGGGTGCCGAAAATCGAAACCGTGATCATCAAGAACAATGAAACCGCGCCGCAGGGCGGCGGTGAACCGGCCATCGTCCTGATGGGCGCGCTGATTGCCAATGCCATTCACGACGCCACCGGCGCCCGGCTGTTCCAATTGCCCATGACGCCGGACCGGATCAAGGCGTCGCTCCAGAAGGTCTGAGTATTTCACGTGCAGCGCTAGCTGTGATAAGCCATTAGCCAGCGCCGCATTAAAGTAAACGACAGGTAAAATTGAAATCTGGCCTGCCAAGCCGTAGCTCGGAGCGCAGCAGTGTGCGAAGACTGGAGGCGAGGGTCGGAATCGAACGAGGAAGCTTTACCGTTCCGAGCCTAACACACTCTGTTTCAAGGCTTATTATAGCCTCGTTTTACAAGCGTTCAAGCTGCTTTTTTGACTGCTCGTTCAACGCCCACTCATTGCCCCGTTACCGCCCCTTTATTGCTCGTCAGGTGAAGAATCAGGTGAAACTTTTTCGAATGTCAACGGCGGCGCACGAGAAATGCAACAGCGCCAACGACCAGCAACCCAAAAGCCGATGGTTCAGGCACGGGCAACATTACGCCATGGAAGGCTAATCCATAAGGAGCAGATAACCCGGAGGCAAAGGTACTTCGCGTTCCGTCTGGCGTGAATTCATTAATAGAGCCGGTCCCTCGCTCCGCCTCAAATAGATTGCCAGCGCCGTCAAAGGCCAATCCAATAGGAAGATTCAGCCCGGAGGCAAAAGTGCTCCGCGTTCCGTCTGGCGTGAATTCATAAATGTAGCCGGTGCCAGGCGGGCCGCCGGTCGACACAAACAGGTCGCCCGCGCTGTTAAAGGCCAGTCCTGAAAGAGTAGACAACCCGGAGGCAAAAGTGCTTCGCACTCCGCTCGGCGTGAATTCATAGATGTTGCCGCTGCCTTGATTCGCCACAAACAGATTGCCCGAGCTGTTAAAGGCCAGTGCAATAGGATGGATCAATCCGGAGGCAAACGTGTTTTTCACTCCGCTCGGCGTGAATTTATAGATGTTGCCACTGCCCCAATCCGACTCAAACAAATCGCCTGCGCTGTCAAAAGCCAGTCCGTTGGGTAGATTCAACCCGTCGGCAATGGTGCTTCTAAATCCCTGCGTCGTGAATGCGTAAATGAAACTGGAATTCAAATTCCGGTCCGCCACAAACAGATTGCCCACGCTGTCAAAAGCCAGTCCAGCGGGATTAACCAACCCGGAGGTAAAGGTGCTTTGCGTTCCACTCGGCGTGAATTCATAGATGCATTTGGTGTCGAAATCCGACACAAACAGATTTTGCGCCTGGGCGCCGGAGGCAACCAGCAGCACCGTTCCCACAAAGACCGTTCCCCTAAATGAATGATACGCGGCACGAATGATGGATTTGCAGTTCGATTCCATATGGTTTCATGGCTTCAAGTTTCTTCCCGACTGATTAATTACGATTCTACACGCTCCTCCTTTTTTGTCCATTCAATGTTATTCACGTCCGAGCGAGTCCCATGAAACCGATTAATTCACTTTATTCAGCTTCCAATGAATTAATGGCTTAATTGCTCGTTACGCTCGGACAATACGGTCTGATTAGTGGCGTAAAGGGCTCAGTCAATAGTTATGTGGTATTTGACTCCCCTTTCTGATTTGTAAACAGCTCCGGGCCGGATAAGTGCATATCTTCGATGTGAAATTTTCGCTATCACCGGGGGCATTTTTGAGTATCTTGCACTCAGTCGTTTTATGGCCGCCGCCATCCAATTCATCCTGAACGGCCGGATCGTCAGGGTTGACAATTGTTCTCCCAACACGACGCTGCTTGAATTCCTGCGCGGCGCCGGCCTGACCGGCGCCAAGGAGGGCTGCGCCGAGGGCGACTGCGGCGCGTGCTCGGTCGTCATGATTGACCGCGACGCTCAAGGGCGGCCTTGTTATCGCGCCATCAACAGTTGCCTCGTGCCGCTCTGCCTGATGGCGGGGCGTGAAATTATCAGTGTCGAAGGCGTCGCCAACTCCGCATTCGACACTTCCCATTCCGCATTCCGCACACCCCACTCCGAACTCCGAACTCCGAACTCCGAACTCCAAAATCTGCATCCCGTGCAGCAAAAGATGGTCGAGTGCCACGGTTCCCAATGCGGCTACTGCACCCCAGGGTTCATCATGTCGCTTTTCGAGGGTTATTACCGCGACGACATTCATCAGCACGACAAACTGGACGATCAACTCAGTGGCAATCTATGCCGCTGCACCGGCTACCGCCCGATTCGCGACGCCGCCATCGAGGCGTTCGCCTTCCGTAGCAGCCGACGCAAGTCGGCTCAAAACAAAACCCAAAATCAGTCAGAGCAGACTGACGTCGGCTGCTACGAGGATACGTTCGCCGAACGGCTGAAAAAGGCCGGCGCCGGGCCGGACGGTGTCGAGTACGAATTCGAGAATGAGAAATTCTTCCGGCCAACCTCGCTGGCCCGGCTTTTGAATCTGCTCCAGCAGTTTCCCGACGGGCGGCTCGTTGCCGGCGCGACGGAACTCGGCCTCGACATCGCCAAGCGTTACAAGAAATTCCCGACGCTTATTTCCGTCGAAGCCGTGGCCGAGTTGAAAGAAATCAAATCCACCGAAACCGAATGGCACATCGGTGCCGCAGCGACGCTGACGCAGATCGAAGAAAAAATGGCCGGGGAATTTCCCGCGCTCGGCGACATGCTGCGCGTGTTCGGTTCGCGGCAAATTCGCAATCGCGCCACGATGGGCGGCAACCTCGTCACCGCCTCGCCCATCGGCGACAGCGCGCCCGTGCTGCTGGCGCTGGATGCGAAAGTGGTGCTTGTAGGACAGGCTTCCAGCCTGTCTCCATCTAAAACGGAAAAGTTAGGGACCGGCGCGACGCCTGTCCTACAGAAACGGGTCTTGCCCATCAGCGAATTCTTCGTCGCTTATCGCAAGACCGCGCTCCAGACGGGCGAGATTTTGAAAGCCATCATCGTGCCGCGCGGCATTTCAAAACCGGGGTGCACGCGCAAATGTTCGTGGTTCAAGGTGTCCAAACGGCGCGAGATGGACATCAGCACGGTGGCCGCCTGCTTCACGGTGGATTTGGACAAACAGAACGTCGTGCGCCACGCCCGCCTGGCCTACGGTGGCGTTGCGGCGATGCCCTCACGCGCGAAGAAGGCCGAGTCGGCGCTGCTCGGAAAAGTTTGGAGCAAAGAAACCATTGAAAACGTGCTGCCGATTTTGCGGACGGAGTTTACACCCATCTCCGATGTTCGCGGCTCGGCGGATTATCGAAGCGGATTGGTCACCAGTTTGCTGGAAAAGTTTTTTGCAGATGAATCGGAGCGCGGCGTTCACGCCGCTTCACCGTTTGAACGCGGAAGCGGCCTAAAGTCCGCGCTCCAACGCCCTCCGCCCCACGAGAGCGCGCACAAACACGTCACCGGCGAAGCGGTTTACACCGATGACCAGCTCGCCGGCAAAAACGTGCTGGAAGTCTGGCCGGTTTGCGCGCCGCATGCGCGCGCCAGGATTCTCAAGCGCGACGCGACCGCCGCCCGCCAGGTCCCCGGCATCAAAGCCGTGCTGCTGGCCGAGGATGTTCCGGGCACCAATGACGTCGGCGCGGTCAAGCGGGACGAAATCCTGCTCGCCGACAAGGAAGTGGTCTTCCACGGGCAAATCGTCGCGCTGGTCATCGGCGAATCACCGGAGGCCTGTCGCGCCGCGGCGGCAAAGGTCGTGGTCGCTTACGAGCCGCTGTCGCCGGTGCTCACGTTAACACAGGCCATCGAGTCCGGCAGTTTTCACAACGAGCCGAACTTCATCCGGCGCGGGGATTGCGATCAGGCGTTGAACGCCGCGCCTTCGACCCTCGAAGGCAGTTTTGAATTGGGTGGCCAGGAGCATTTTTACCTGGAGACGCAGGCGGCCTGGGCCGAACGCGGCGAAGACGGTTCGATGCTGGTCGTCTCCTCGACGCAGCATCCCAGCGAAGTGCAAAGCGTCGTCGCCCGCGTCCTGAACGTTCCCGCCAACAAAGTTATCGTCCAAAGCCCGCGCATGGGCGGCGGTTTCGGCGGCAAAGAAACGCAAGCGGCCACACCGGCGGCGCTGGCGGCGCTGGCGGCGCGCCACACCGGCCAGCCGGTGCGCGTGCGCTGGAACCGCGACCAGGACATGATCCTGACCGGCCATCGCCATCCGTTCCTGACGCGTTTCAAGGCGGGGTTTGACAAGCGGGGCATGTTGTTGGCGGCGAGGATTCACCTTTTTTCCAACGGGGGCTGGTCGCTGGATTTGTCGCAGGCGATTACCGACCGGGCGTTGTTCCATCTCGACAACGCCTATTACATCCCGGCGATCGAATTTCGTGGGCAGGTGGCAAAAACGAATCTGTCGTCGAACACCGCCTTCCGCGGGTTCGGCGGGCCGCAAGGAATGCTGGTCATCGAGGAGATCCTGGATCGCATCGCGCGCCGGCTGGGACTGGCGCCGGAAGTTGTCCGCGAGCGCAATCTTTATCGCGCCAAAGGCGAAACGAACACGACGCCTTACGGCCAGGAAATCGGGGACAACCGCATCCAGACGATCTGGCGCGAGTTGAAGCAGACGAGCCACCTGGCGCGGCGGCGGAAAGAAATTGCGAAGTGGAACGGGAAAAACCCGCACCACAAACGCGGCATCGCCATGACCCCGGTGAAGTTCGGCATCAGCTTCACCCTCACGCATCTTAACCAGGCCGGCGCTTTGGTGCTGGTTTACCAGGACGGCTCCGTGCAGGTGAACCACGGCGGCACCGAGATGGGCCAGGGGATTCACACCAACATCATGGCCATCGCCGCGCAGGAACTGGGCGTCAAACCCGAACAGGTGCGCGTCATGCCGACGAGCACGGACAAAGTGCCAAACACATCGGCGACCGCGGCTTCCTGCGGAACGGATATGAACGGGGCGGCGGTGAAGAACGCCTGCGAGATTTTGCGGGAACGACTCGCTCCCGTAGCAGCCGACGTGAGTCGGCTCACTTCGAAAAACAGTCAGAGCCGATTTACATCGGCTGCTACGGACATGGTTTTCGCGGACGGGTTCGTTTTCCAACAAAAGCATCCCGAAACAAAAATTCCTTTCGCTGAAGTCGTAAAAGCCGCATATCTGTCACGCGTCAGCCTGTCGGCCACAGGCTATTACCGGACACCGGGCATTCACTGGGATCGCGCGGCGGGCCGGGGCAGGCCGTTCCACTATTTCGCCTGCGGCGCGGCGGTGACGGAAGTGGAAGTGGACGGGTTTACCGGCATGCACCGGGTGCTGCGCGTGGACATTTTGCATGACGCGGGCAACTCGATTAACGAAGGCGTCAATCGCGGGCAGATCGAAGGCGGCTTTGTGCAGGGCCTGGGCTGGCTGACGACCGAGGAACTCCAGTGGAATGACGAGGGCCAACTGCTGACGCACTCGCCGGACACGTACAAAATCCCGTCCGTCGGCGACACGCCACAGATTTTCAACGTGACGTTGCTCGGGAATGCCGCGCAAAAAGAGGTCATTTACGGCAGCAAAGCCGTTGGCGAACCACCGTTGATGCTGGCCATTTCCGCGCGCGAAGCGATTCGCGATGCCGTGGCTGCGTTTGGTCCGGCGGGCCGGGAAGTGCCGCTCGCAGTGCCCGCGACCTGCGAGGCGATTTGGTTTGCGATTCGGAAACGCAAAGACGCGCCGACTCGCGTGGGAGCGACCGCGGAACCCGCGTCCGTTGCGAAGTAACTATGCTTGAACGATTCTTCCGCCTTTCGGAAAACAACACGACGGCGCGCACCGAGGTGCTGGCCGGCTTGACGACGTTCCTGACGATGGCCTACATCATCGTCGTGCAACCGGCGGTGTTGTCGGGCGCCATGTTCGGGACGCCGACGGGCATGGATTTTGGCGCGGTGACAACGGCCACGTGTCTCGCCGCCGCGATGGCCACGGCGCTCATGGCGTTGCTGGCGCGTTATCCCATCGCGCAAGCGCCGGGCATGGGTGAAAATTTCTTCTTTGTGTTTTCGGCCATCCCCGCCGCCGCTGCCGCTGGGTTCACCAACAGCTGGCAGGTTGCGCTCGGAACCGTTTTTGTATCGGGGATTTTATTTTTGATTCTGTCGCTCGCCGGTCTGCGCGAAATGATTTTCAATGCCATCAGCCCCAGCATGAAATGCGCGATTGCGGCGGGCATCGGCCTGTTCATCGCGTTCATCGGGTTGCAAAACGCCGGCGTCATCGTCAAAGACCCCGGCTCGGCGGTGAAGTTGAACGCGCACTTCGCCTCGCCCGACCTGATGGTGTTTTTCGCCGGCCTGCTGACCACGGCGGTGCTGCACGCCCGCAAAGTCCGCGGCTCGATTCTGTGGGGCATCGTCGCGGCAACGGCACTGGCGGTCGCGTTGAAACTGGCATTGCCGCCTTCCGGCTCACCCCTGGTCGCCAATTCGATGCTGGTGAAACAATTTGTTTTCGCCAAGGGCGTCGTCGCCGCGCCACCGTCGCTCGCGCCAACGTTTTTCCAAATGGACATCATTCACGCGCTGTCGCCGAAAATGCTGCCGTTCGTTTTTGTGTTTCTGTTCATGCTCGTGTTCGACGCCATTGGCACGCTGATTGGCGTTTGCGAACAGGCCGGGTTCATGCGCGACAACAAACTGCCGCGCGCGAAGCAGGCGATGGTTTCCGATGCCGTCGGCACGGTGGCGGGCGCGGCGTTGGGCACCAGCACGGTGACGAGCTTCGTCGAAAGCGCGGCGGGCGTGGAACAGGGCGGACGCACCGGGCTGACCGGCCTGGTTGTGGCCGCGCTGTTTTTGCTGGCGCTGTTTTTCAGTCCGCTGATTGCCATGGTCGGCAGCTACCCGCCCATCACCGCGCCCGCGCTCGTCATCGTCGGCGCGATGATGGCGCAAAATGCCGCCCGGATTGACTGGAAAGATTACACGGAATCCGTGCCCGCGTTCCTGGCGATGATTGGCATTCCGCTGTCGTATTCGATTGCCGACGGCCTCGCGCTGGGCTTCATCAGCTACCCGATCATCAAACTTTTCAGCGGACGCGGGCGCGAAGCGGGCTGGCTGACTTACCTTCTCGCCATCGTGCTCGTGTTGTATTTCATTTTTGTGCGGAGTAAGATGGGTTGAAGTTGCAAGAAAACACATGCGGAACATCCAACAAAAACTAAGCATCGCACGGGGCGAACAGCCGGCGGAGCTGCTCTTCAAAAACGCCCGGCTCGTGAATGTCTTGAGCGGCGAGATTCATCCCGCGAACGTGGCGGTGGATGACGGGCGGGTCATCGGCATCGGTGATTACCGGGCACGGCGGGTGATTGACCTGCGCGGCTCGTATCTGGCGCCGAGTTTGATTGACGGGCATTTTCACGTTGAAAGCTCGATGCTGACCGTGCCGGAATTCGCGCGGGCGGTCGTGCCGCACGGCACGGGCGCCGCGGTGATTGACCCGCACGAATACGCCAACGTGCTCGGACTCGACGGCATCCGCTACATTTTGGAGTCGTCCAAAAAACTGCCGCTGGATTTTTTCATCATGCTGCCCTCGTGCGTCCCGGCGACGCCACTGGAGACGGCGGGCGCGCGGATCACGGCGGATGATTTGCGATTGATGATCCACGACGAGCGCATCGCAGGCGTGGGGGAGATGATGAATTTTCCCGGCGTTTTTCTCGGAGCCAAAAGCGAGCTGGCCAAGATTGACGCGGGCAAGGGCAAATGCGTGGACGGACACGCGCCCGGCCTGCGCGGGAAAAATCTCAACGCCTACGTGCTGGCCGGCGTGCGCTCGGACCACGAATCCGTCGAGGTCGAGGAAGCGAAAGAAAAGCTGCGCCTCGGCATGCACATTCTCTTGCGCGAAGGCAGCACGGAACGAAATCTGGCGCACCTGCTGCCGCTCATCAATGCGCACAACGCGCAAAACTGCTCCTTCGCCACCGACGACAAGCTCGCCGGCGACCTCGTGACCGAAGGTCACATTGACCATTGCGTGCGCAAGGCCATCCGGCTCGGCCTGCCGCCCATCAGCGCGCTGCAAATCGCCACCATCAACCCCGCGCGGCATTACCGTCTGCAAAACCTCGGCGCCATCGCGCCGCGCTTCTGGGCGGACTTTATCGTGTTCGACAACTTGAAAAAATTTTTCATCCGCCAGGTTTACAAAAAGGGCGTGCTGGTTGCGGAAGACGGACGGTATCTTGGCCGGACGCCGGCCAAAATCGGCCTGCCCCGCAGCACCATGAATTTGCGCTATCAACCGCGCGACTTCCGCGTCCGGGCCGGCGGTGGGAAAAAAATCAAGGTCATCGAAATCGTCCCGCAGCAAATTGTCACCCGGACTGCCATCGTCACGCCGAAAGTTGAAGACGGTGAAGTTGTTGCCGACACGAAGCGCGATATTCTCAAGCTGGTCGTGGTGGAACGGCACCGCGCGACCGGCAACGTCGGCGTCGGGTTCGTGCGCGGCTTCAAATTAAAGACCGGGGCGCTCGGGTCCACCGTGGCCCATGACGCCCACAACGTTGTGGTGGTGGGCGTCACGGACGGCGACATCCTGATGGCTATTGATGAACTGGCACGACTGCAAGGCGGCCAGGTGGCGGTGGCCAACGGCAAGGTTCAGGCCCGGCTGGGGCTGCCCATTGCGGGATTGGTATCCGACCGGCCGTTGGCGGAAGTCATCAAAAGCATTGCGGATTTGAACGTCGCGGCCCGCGCGATGGGCTGCGAGTTGCCGGTGCCCTTCATGACCCTCTCGTTCCTGAGCCTTTCGCCCATTCCCGAGTTGAAGCTCACCGATCAGGGACTCATCGACGCGGTCAAAATGCAGCGCACGGAACTTTGGGTTAGGGGTTGAGATGTGCCGCACGCACTACTAACTCCCTCGCCCCGCCAAAGCGGGGAGAGGGCCGGGGTGAGGGGATTTGATCTTTTAAAAATTTAAACGCGCCTCCTCACCCCGGCCCTCTCCTCCCTTGGGGGAGGAGAGGGAGAAAAATGGTGGGATCATCAAAGTGCCCGGTTCACACGGGCGCAAACATTAAAACCAGTTCATCCACGCGAGCGGACCTGTTGGTTGAACTCTTCTATCAACTGGTCGAAATACGCGACTTCGTCCTCAAACAAGGCCCGCCAGTATTCCGGATTCCATTGTTCCGTCAGCTCGGCTGAAGTTTTGCCCTGTTGCTCGACCCAGGTGTAATACTTCAAGTTGTGAATCGCCTTGCGCTCGGGGAAGGTCAGTTCCTTGAAGTAATCCACGCTTTGATGCGCCAGCGGGCCGGCGAAGTCGGCGACTGCGTCTTGGGCGCGATATGCGCCGCGCTCTTTTTTCAATTCTTCAACGCGCGAACCGTAGAGTTCGGTCGAGTCGGTGAACACGGTGAAAATCACGTCGCGCTCAGTCAGTTCAAAGTGCTTCGCGGTCTTGATGGCGGCGAGGAGGTTGCAGATGCCGGAAATGCCGAGCAGCGGGAGCGATCTCAACTCTTTCGTATTCACGCCGAGCGAGGCGAGGTGTTTGCGTCCGGCGGGTTCATTGAACAGCCGCAGGATTCTCATGCAATCCTCATCGTCAATCGCGGCCACGGCGTCGGTGTTGCGGACGTTGTGAACCCACGGAATGTGTTTGTCGCCGATCCCTTCGATGCGATGATCGCCGAAGCCGTTCATCAGCAGCGTCGGGCATTGCAACGCTTCGGTCGCGACGATCTTTAGTGCAGGATGCTGCTTCTTCAGGTAATCGCCTGCTGCGATTGTTCCGGCTGAACCGGTCGCGGAGATGAAAGCCGCCGCGCGCAATGGAGCGCGGCGTTCACGCCGCTTCAGTTCGGAGGGTGACGCGGCCTGAAGGCGCTCCAAGGCGCTCAGTCCTTGGAAAACTTCGTCAATCGCCGGGCCGGTCACGTTGTAGTGGAAGATTGGATTACCGAATTCTTCAAACTGGTTGAAGATGACGTTCATCGGATCGCGCTTCAGTTCCCAGCATTTGTCGTAGATTTCTTTGACGTTCGATTCGCAGCCGGGCGTGGCGATGATCTGGGCGCCGATTTTCTTCAGCCAATCGAAGCGTTCGCGCGACATGCCCTGCGGCAGAATCGCGATGGACGTGCAGCCCAGCACGGCGCAATCAAACGCGCCGCCGCGGCAATAATTTCCCGTCGAAGGCCAGGCAGCCTTGTGTTTCTCCGGATCGAACTCGCCGCTCACGAGTCGCGGCACCAGACAGCCGAATGCCGCGCCGACCTTGTGCGCCCCGGTGGGGAAATATTTGCCGACCAGCCCGATCACGCGCGCCTTCACGCCGGTGATCGCCGGCGGAATTTCCAGATAATTCACGCCGCCGTAGAGGCCCGACTTCACGTCGTTCTTCCACGTAATGCGGAAGAGATTCACCGGGTTCACGTCCCACAGCCCGACGCCTTTGAGCTTCCGCTTGATGGCTGGCGGGATGAGTTCCGGATTGCGCAGTTGTGCAAAGGTCGGCAGCAGGATGCCGCGTTTGCGGCAGCGCGCCGCGGTTTTCTTGATGACCTCCGGATGCAGGCGTTTGATGATTTTGGACATGGCTAGCAAATCTTACGAGGAAACGCTGCAAAAGTGAATGCAAGAAAAGTCCCGCGAATTTTTCGCGAATTATTTGAGCAGCTTGCCGAGCGCGGCCAGCGGCGATTTCACGCGCGCCAGGAAAATCATCGCCGCGATGACGAACGGCTTGAAGCTCGCCTCGCGATACGTCGCGATGCGGTATTTCTCGAACACGCCCGCCGACACTTCGCCTTGCGCGCAGCTCACGCTCGAGATGTCCGCGGGCAGACAGTGCAGGTAGAGTGCCTTGCCGCCTTTGGTGAGTTTCATTTTCTTCTCGTCGCATTCCCAGTTCTTGAAGCGCGCGTTGTTCGCCAGGCATTCCTGCTCCAGCGCCTTCAACCCGTCGCGGTCGCCCTGCTTTAACAAGGGCGTGCGCCTCTGCATTACCGCGTAAGGCGCCCACGATTTCGGATAAACCACGTCGGCACCGCGGAATGCTTCTTCCATGCTCGTCACCACTTCAAATTTCCCGCCGCACTTCGCGCTGTTCTTCTTCGCCAGTTCGACCACGTCCGGGATCAAGCCGTAACCCTCCGGGTGCGCCAGCGCCACGTTCATCCCGAACCGGGTCATCAGGCCAATGATGCCCTGCGGGACGGACAGCGGCTTGCCGTAACTCGGCGAATACGCCCAGGTCATGGCAATTTTCTTGCCGCGCAGTTTCTCCAACGAACCGAAATGACTCTTGAGATGAACCAAATCCGCCAGGCTCTGCGTCGGATGGTCAATGTCGCATTGCAGATTGACCACCGTCGGGCGCTGATGCAGCACGCCTTTCTCGAAACCTTCCTGCACCGCCTTCGCCACTTCGCGCATGTAACTGTTCCCCTCGCCGAGATACATGTCGTCGCGGATGCCGATGACCTCGGCCATGAAGGAAATCATGTTCGCCGTTTCGCGCACCGTCTCGCCGTGCGCGATCTGGGATTTCTCCTCGTCAAGGTCCGCCAGGCCCAAGCCCAGTGCATTCGCCGCCGAAGCGAAGCTGAAACGCGTTCGCGTTGAGTTGTCGCGGAAAACGGAAATCGCCAGCCCGGTGTCGAAAACCCGGAAGGACTTCTTCGCCTTGTGCAACTCGGAGAGACATTCGGCGACGAGCGTGAGCGCGCGGATTTCGTCATCCGTTTTTTCCCAGGTCAGGAGAAAATCTTTCCCGTAAGGGTTAATTTTGAGGGCCTGCAATGCGCCGAAATGTTTCTTCAATGTCTTCATGTTTTCGTAAATTGTTTTGTGCGTAGTCAGGAGCGCGGGCTTCAGCCCGCTTCAACTTTCGCCAACGCGGTGTCTTTGGAACTCTTCTTAGCCGCTGGTTTCTCGGTCGTTGATGCGGACTGAAGTCCGCGCTCCTCGCGCTGGTAATGACCCGCAGCCTTTTCAATCGCGTCAATGATCTGCTGGTAGCCGGTGCAGCGACAGAGATTCCCGTTGATGGCCTGGCGAATCTGTTCGCGCGTTGGGCACGGATTCTTCAGCAGGAACGCGTGCGCGGTCAACACCATGCCCGGCGTGCAGAAGCCGCATTGGATCGCGCCGCAATCCATGAACGCCTGTTGCAGCGGATGCAGCGTGCCGTCCGCCGCGGCCAGGCCTTCGATGGTCAGAATCCGCTGGCCGGCGAAATCCTTCACGCGCTTGATGCAAATCCGGATCGGCTCGTCGTTCACGAGGATCGTGCAAGCGCCGCACGCGCCGATGTCGCAGGCGTTCTTCGCACCGGTCAGGTCGAGATCCTCACGCAAAAACTCGACGATCCGCTTATCCATCGCGGCGGCGGGGACTTCGATTTCCTTTCCGTTGACGAACAATTTCATTTGCATCCCTCCCCGCAAGTCGTGGGTTCAGGCAACGCGCCCAAATGAACCGGCAACGAAAAATGCCGCCGGCCCGTCGCGTTGAAGATTGCGTTGGCAATCGCCGGCGCGAGAATCTCGTTCGCCGGTTCGCCGATGCTCTTCGCGCCCGTCGGCGAAACCGGATCGGGATTCTCGATGATGATGGCCTTCATCTCCGGCAGATCCATCGAGCGCGGAATGCGATAGGTGTTGAGGTTGAGCGTGGTCATTTTGCCATCGGGCGCTTTCACTTCCTCGTGCAGCCCGTAACCCGCGCTCATCGCCATGCCGCCGTAAATCTGTCCGCGCACCATCTCCGGATTCACCGCGCGGCCCACGTCGTGCGCGGCGACGGCGTTGAGCAACTTCACCTTGCCGGACTTTTTATTCACGGTCAACTCGACCGCCTGACAGCCATAGACCCACGTGAAATAAGCGTCGCCCTGGCCGGTGTGCTCGTCCCAACTCACACGCGGCGCTTTGAATGTGCCGAGCGCAAACGGAAACTTCTGCATCTGCCACATCTGCCGCATCGCGTCGTCGAAGGCGATGCGGTCGGTGTCCGACCTCCCATAGATGAAATTGTTTTTGAACCGCACTTCATCCGCCGTGCAGCCCAGCTTCCCGCAAAACGCCCCGGCAATTTTCTTTTTCAACTCACGCGCCGCGAGTGTCACCGCGCCGCCACCCATGATCGTGCCGCGGGAGGCGACCGTCGTGCCGCTGTCGGGAATGTTCGAGGTCGAAGAACGCCGGTAGCGGATCCGATTCAGGTCCACGCCCAACTCCTCCGCGAGCAACAGCGACATCGCTGACTCCGAGCCTTGCCCGTTCTCGTGAACGCCGACCTCGACGAAGATTGAGCCGTCGGCTTGTGCGTTGATAATGGCTGCGCAAAAATCCACGCCCTCCGCGCCGAGGCTCACGCCGCGATAACTCATCGCCAGGCCGATGCCGTAAAGCTCGCTGGCATCGCCTTTGCCATGCGCACATTTCGCGAGTTTCTTTTCGTAATCCATTTCACGCAGCACGGTGTCCAACGCCTGTTCCATCGCCACTTTGTGGCCGTCGAGTTTTTGCCCGGTGATCGTCACGCTGCCCTGGCGCACCATGTTGCGGCGACGGAATTCAATTCCCGAAATGCCGGCCCGCTGCGCCGCAATCTCGACCATTTGCTCGATGACGAAATTCATTTGCGGCGAACCAAACCCGCGCATCGCGCCGGCGACGACATTGTTGGTGTAAACGCCGAACGTGTCGCAGTGAACATTCTCGACGACATAAGGCCCGCAGCATTGCACCGTCGAGCGCCACGTGACCCACGGAGTGACCGAGCAATACGCGCCGCCGTCGGCAATGATTTTGCATTGCACGGCCGTGATGCGGCCCGCCTTCGTCACGCCCATCCGGTAATGGACGCGATACGGATGGCGTTTGTAACTCTCGCGCATGGACCAATCGCGGCGATAAACCATCTTCACCGGGCGATTCAACAGCTTCGCAGCGAGGGCGGTGCGCGCGCAGACGATTGCGGCGGTGTCATCCTTGCCACCGAACCCGCCGCCCATCGGCGTGCCGATGACCTCGACTTCCGAAAGCGCCACGCCCAGGCACGCCGCCACAAAACGGCGCGTGCTGAACGGATGCTGCATGCTGCCGTAAACTTCGATCACGCCATCGGTGGAACGCGGCACGCAAACCGCCGCCTCGGTTTCCATGTAGGCGTGCTCGACGAATTGCGTCTGAAACTTTTCCTCGATGACGAAATCGGCCTGGCGGAAGCCCGCCTCGACATCGCCACGTCGGACGACATGCGTGTTGACGATGTTCGTGCCGTGGTTCTCGTGAACGAGCGGCGCGCCCGGCAGCATCGCCGCCTCCGGATCGAGCACCGCAGACAGCGGTTCAGCGTTCACCTTCACCAACTGCGCCGCGCGAATCGCGATCGCGCGCGTCTCCGCGACGACGACAGCGACGACGTCGCCGTGATAACGAATTTTATCATCCGCAAAGATGCGGAAGTCCCGGATGATCTGGCCGAACCGATTTGCCCCCGGAACATCCTTCGCGGTCAGCACTTTGATCACGCCGGGGAAGTTTTCCGCCTCCGCGGTGGTGATCGCGATGAGCTTCGCGTGGACGTAATCGGAATAGACCGGCGCCGCATGAAGCAGGTTGGCGAATTTCAGGTCGTCGGTGAACTTCGCCCGGCCGGTCACCTTGGCATACGCATCGTTGCGCCAGCTTTTTTTGTCTAGTTCCGGCATAGGCACGCTCCGCCGGGCAGGCTGCCCTCGAGCAATTGGTTGTTGGAGACTACCACTTCACCGCGAACAAGAACATATTTAAAATCCAGCGTGCTGCTCTGGTCGGGATAGGTTTCGTAGGAACCCGCCAGGCTCGATTGAATGGTTTTTGCCTGGCCATGAATATCGACGATCGACAGGTCTGCGTCGGAACCCACTTTGATGGTCCCCTTTTGCGGATAAATCCGGAAGGCCTTCGCCGGGGCGGTGGCGATGCGTTGCGCCAGCTCGATGAGCGCGTTGGAAGAATGCGGTCGCAAGAGCGCATAAGCCAGGTGAGGCAAAGCGCCAATTCCCGCAATGCCATTGGGAACGTCGCGAATGTCCGAATGCCAGTCGTCTTTGTCGGCTTTCTTGAACGCGCAATGGTCGGTGGCGAAGAGATCGATTGCGCCTTTGCCCGCCTGCGCGCGCAACTGCTGTTGGTCCGGTTCGCTTCGCAACGGCGGCGTGCAAAGCCAGCGATGCCCGTTCGGTTTCTGCAACCAGGAATTATTCAGCCACAAATAGTGCGGCGCGGTTTCACAGGTGACCGGGGCCTCGCGCCGGGCGCGTTGAACCAGTTCCACCCCTTCCGGTGTGGAGACGTGGACGATATGGACGCGCGCATGATATTTCGTCGCGATCTTCAAAACCTCGGCGATGGCTTTTATTTCGGCCTCCTTTGGCCGCATCAGGGAATGCGTGAAGGGCTGGCTTAAATCCAGCCGGCCAGCGTCAACCCGGTTGAGAACCTCCTCATCTTCGCAATGCACCAGAAACTGGGCGTCGCGCGGTGCAAGTTTCTTCACGACTTCTTCAATCTGTTTGTAATCGCTGAAAATTCCCGCCTTTTTGTACGTCGTGTAAAGCTTGATGGATCTGAAGCCGGATTGGATGGCCTTTTCAATCTCGTGGTAGCCATCCTCGTCAAAGACGGTGGGTGTGAGATGCCACATATAATCGCAGTAACAATGGCCTCTGGCTTTTGCTTTTGCGTTCGCGATGGCTTCCGGCAGCCGCTCGTGCCGGCCTTGAGTAATGAACGTGTAAATCGTCGTGACACCGTTTTGCACGGCAACCTGTGTGCCGGTCTGATAAGTGTCAGCGAGATAAAACCTGCCAATCTGATCATCGAGGTGGGTGTGGATATCAATGAAGCCCGGGAGGACAAACAATCCCTTCGCGTCAATTATCCTGGCGGAGCGGATTGCGTCGGGAAAAGGGCCCAAGGCCGCGACCTTCCCGTTTTCGACGAGAATGTCTGCCGCTTCGATTGCGTTTTCGAAGCAGACCTTTCCGTTGCGAATCAACACTTTCATGGCCGGGCCGCCAGTGAATCGATTCCTTCCATCGTTGGCTCCACCGAGACCGGCAGCGGGACACCTTTCAGGGCGGCATCCACGTCCTTCAGGCCGTGCCCCGTGATCAGCAGAACGATTTGCTCGTTCCGCTCAAGCAACCGCGAGTTCCGAAGTTTTTTCAACGCCGCGACGGTCGCCGACGCAGCGGGTTCCGCAAACACGCCGGCCTTCGCCGCCAGGAGCCGTTGTCCGTCCAAAATCTCTTCATCCGTCACGGTCACAGAAAACCCTCCGCTTTCGCGAACGGCCGCGCGGGCCATGTGAGCATTGGAAGGAATGGACACCGAAATCGAATCCGCGATCGTATGCGGCCGGTCGGCGTTGCGGTAATTTCCACTGGTGATGTAATGGTGAATGGCCGCCGAGGTTTCGGCCTGCACACAGACCAGCCGCGGGAGTTTGTTGATCAACCCCGCCGCTTTGGCATCATAAAACGCCTTGAAAACTCCGCTGATAATCACGCCGTCGCCAGTGGGCACCAGGATGACATCCGGCGTTTTGAATTTGTTCTGCTGCAAAATTTCCAATCCGACGGTCTTTTTCCCCTCTATCGTCAAGGGATGATACGCCGTATTCCGATTTAATCCCCCGCGCCGGGCGGTGTATTCGAGCGAGAGGCGAAAAGCGTCGTCGTAGGTTCCCTTGATCGGTATGACCCGCGCCCCGTAAAGGAGCATCTGCACAAGTTTGGCTTTCGGCGCAGTTTCCGGGACCAGGATAATGGCCTGCCTGCCCGCGGCGGCGCAGACGGCGGCCAACGCGCTCGCCGCATTGCCGGTGGAAGCCGTCACGACACATTTTTCGCCCAGCCGGGCGGCCTCGGCCACCACCAGGAACGAAGCCCGATCCTTCAATGATCCGCTGGGATTCAGCCCGTCATTTTTTACCCAGAGATTTTCGCAGCGCAGTTCCCTGCCCAGAGCCGCCACCGGGTGGAAGGGTGTGCCGCCGACCGGGTAGGCCGGGTAATGCTTCTTTTCCACCGCCGAAAAGAGGGCCCAATCCGGATTCGCCTTCTTGAACTTTTTCCGTATGGCACCGTAATCAAACCGGGCCGACAGCACTCCAACGAGCGGGATCCCCGGACGATATTGCTTCGCGCAGGCCGGGCAGAGGTATCGCACCTCATCCCTCCGGTAACTTTTCCCGCACGTGCTGCACTGGTAAAGGAATTTGGTCATTTGGTGTTGCCTCCACCCTCACCCCTCGCGGAAAAGCGGCGGTAAACCGCCCGCAGTCCAGACGCTCCGCGAAATTTGGGTGCGCCACGACACTCGCGACAGCGTTTGGACTGCGGTGGCTTCAGCACCGCTATTGACAGGTTCATGGAAGCCGGGGTGAGGGTCTGTTTCACGTTCACGGTTTCAAACCTTTCCATTCAGCTTCGCGACGAGTGCCGCATAAAACGCAACCGCTCCGCTCAGGTGCTCGATCGGGCAGGCCTCGTTGGCCGCGTGGGCATAGACTTCGTTGCCCGGTCCGAGGCCAAAGGTCGGAATGCCTTTCATGCCGGCGGTCGCAATACCGTTCGTGCTGAACGTCCACTTGTCCACGAACGGCTGCTTCCCGAGCACGCCCGCGTAAGCCTCGACGGCGTTTTTTAGATACGGAGATTTTTCATCCAGCGCCCAAGTCGGGTAGTATTTCTCGGTCGGATACACCTTGCCCGTGTAAGCCGCTTCTTCGTATTTGAGCACGTAAACTTTCGCGTCCGGATAACCAGCACGCTTCGCGGCGTCCTTCACTTCCGCGATGGCGCTCGCCTTCGTCTCGCCATACGTGAGCCGCCGGTCGAGATGAATGCCCGCCCCGTCGGCGACTGCGCACTGCGATGGGGACGACGATTTCACTTCCGAAATCGTGACCGTGCCCTTGCCGAGGAACGGATCGCGCTTGAGCCGCTCGTTGAGCTTTTCGATTTCGAGCGCGATGCGGGCGATCTTGTAGATGGCATTGTCGCCGCGCTCTGGCGCAGAGCCGTGACAGCTCTTGCCCTTCACCTCGACGCGAATCTCCATGCGACCGCGATGGCCGCGATAGATGTTCATGTTCGTCGGCTCGGTGATGACGACGAGTTCGGGTTTCAACTTCTCGACGTTGAGCAGGTATTGCCAGCAAAGCCCGTCGCAGTCCTCTTCCATCACGGTTGCCGTGAAATAAATCGTGAACTGATCATTCAAACCCAGTTCTTTGATGAGCTTCCCCGCGTGGATCATCGTGGCCACGCCGCCTTTCTGATCCACCGTGCCGCGACCCCAGATCTTTCCGGCCTTCACGAACGGCTTGAATGGATCAAACTTCCACTGCGACAAGTCGCCGGGATAAACCGTGTCCACGTGGCCGTCGAAGGCGATCACGCGTTTGCCCTTGCCGATGCGGCCGATGATGTTGCCGAGACCGTCAATGCGGATTCCGTCGAAGCCGATTTTCTGCATTTCCTTTTTGACGACGGCGATGACGTTCTTCTCCTTGGAGGAGAAGGATTGGGTGCGGACCAGGTCGGCGAGAAACCGCACGGTGTCTTTCTCCATCGCCTTGGCGCGCTTCCGGATCAGGTCGTAGGTGATCTTCGTCGCGCAAAATTTGGCGCTACGGCCAGCATCGCGCGAATCGAATTCCCTCTCCTCCCGCCGAGGGAGGAGAGGGTCAGGGAGAGGAGGCCCGTCAGCAACGCGTTTTGGAGATGCCCCTCTCCCCGGCCCTCTCCCCACTCCTTCGTCGCGGGGAGAGGGAGTGGTTTGTCGTTTGTTCATTTTCATCTTTACATTCTTTTCCATAAATCGCGTGCCAGCTCGCGGGCGCGGGCGTTCACACGCGCCTCGTCGAGGTTCAGCGCGAGTTTCCGGTTCTCCATCAACACGTGCCCGCCGACGATGGTCGTGTCCGCCCCGGTCTGGGAAATCCCGAACACGAGATGGCCGGGCACATTTCCGCCATCCAGCGGCGTCGGCGGGTCGTAATCGAAAATCGCGATGTCTCCGGCAGCGCCTTCGCAAATCTCGCCGAAGCGCAGGCCGAAAATGCGCCCGGCAATCTTGGGGTTGTTCGCGAACAACGCGCTCGTCACTTCGCCAAATCCGACGGACGGATTCTCCGCGCGCAAATGCTGACCCCAGAGCGCGACGCGCAGTTCCTCAAGCATGTTCGTAGTCATCGCGTCCGTGCCGAGGCCGACGAGCACGCCGCGCTTGGCCAGTTCGATCACGTTTGCCACGCCGACGGCATTGTTCATGTTCGATTGCGGGTTGTGAACGACCGCGGTCCTCGTCTCCGCCAGTAAATCCATTTCGCGCCGGTTGACGTGGATGCAGTGCGCAGTGATGGAGCGCGGGCCGAGGATTTCGAACTTCTTCAGCCGTTCGACCACGCGTTTGCCACCGTGCCGCAGCGCCCAATCCTGATCGCTCTGCGCCTCGGCGACGTGGATGTGAAAGCCAGTGTGCAACTCGTGACCGAGGGTTGCGGCCTTTTCCATCGTGGCGTCGGAAATCGTGAACGACGCGTGCAAACCGAAGAGCGCTTTCACGCGGGAGTCATTCTGTCGCTGGCATTGGCGGATGAACCACACGTTCTCCGCCAACCCCTCCTTCGCGATTCGCGCGCCGTCGCGATCGGACACTTCGTAGCAGAGGCAGGCGCGCAAGCCGGTTTCACGCACGGCCCGCTCAATTGCGCCCAGCGAGCCGGCCACCGCGCCCGGACTGGCATGATGATCAATCAGAGTCGTCGTGCCGTGGCGGATCGAGCCGAGCAACGCGATCAGCGCGCTGTAGCGGCAATCTTCCGCGGTCAGCGCGGAATCCAGCCGCCACCAGAGGTTCTTGAGCACTTCGTTGAAATCTTTCGAGGGCTTCGTCCTGGTCAGCCCGCGCGCAAAGCTGCTGTAGAAATGTGTGTGGGCGTTGATGAAGCCCGGCAGAACAACCTTGCCCGTCGCATTGATGCGTTTGCCCCGGAAGTTTATGAACACCTTCTTCGGCGCGACCTTCGCCACCAAGCCGTTCTCGATTAGAACCGAATGGCCGCGCAGAACCCTGGAGGTTTTTCCCAAGGTCAGCACCGTTCCGCTTTCGATGAGCAGGGAATTGGGCATAGGAAGATTCTAAACAGCCGCCTCCTCGCTCGGAAAGCGGCGGTGAACGCGCCGCACTCCAGACGCTTCGCGAGGTTCGCCAGACTCGCAACAGGCGCGAAGCGTTTGGACTGCGGCTGCTTTAGCACCGCTATTCGTCGGCAGGCAAACTTCGAGTGTTGCGTTCATGATCAACCTTCGTTCAGCGCGGCCAGCTCCTGCGGCGTGCGGTCGCGCATCGAGATTGCGCCGGCAAAACATTTTTGCGCGCAGAGGGAGCAGCCGACGCAGTAACTCGGATCGAACACCGGCACGCCGAGACCATTCAACGTGATAGCCTGATACGGACAGCGCGCGCAGTTGCCGCAATGCTGGCAAAGCGCGGCGACGACTTGCGGCAGTTTCTTCGTCGGCGACAACGCTCCAAAGTCGATGATCGGATTCGGCAGCGCCGAGCCGATGAGTTCCTTCACCGAGCGGAAGCCGCGCTCCTCCATCAGATAGCTGAGACCGGAGTGAAGTTCGTCCACGTAGCCGAGGCCATACTTCATCACGGCGGTGCAGAACTGGACGGTCTGTGCGCCGAGCGCCAGGAAGTTCGCGGCGTCCCGGTAGGTCATCGCGCCGCCGTTGCCCGAGACGATGATGCCCGTGCTGGAAACCTTGGCGAGTGTGAGATTGCTGATCGGCAAAACGCCTTCGCCCGACATGCCAATAACGACACCTTCCTCCCATCGACGATTTTCCACTTTGCGAAACGCGAGGGACGGAAAGCTGTTGGCGAGCGTGACACCGGCTTTCTTGCCCGGGTAACGCGCGAAGACTTCCTGAATCGCTTTGATGATCGGCTGAATCGCGGTGACTGCGGCAGTGAGCTTGAACAGCTTCGGGTTGTCGCCGTCGCTCGCTTCCATGACCCAATCAATGATCTTCGCGGTCAGCGCGGCGTTCTGCGAAACAACGTCGCCGTGCGTGCCGTCGCCGCCTTGCGGGCAGGACAGACTGTATTCGACGCCCATCGCACCGGCGTTTTGCAACTTGCGCGTGTTGGATTGCCAGACGGCCTTGTCCGCCCCGTCACTACCGGTGACCGGGCCGCCGGTGGACGCGAGCGTCAAGCGATCCGGGAATTCCTTCACCAGCCGGCTGACTTCCCGGCAGACACGTTCCAGCGGGTGCGCGGAAACATTGTCGCAATTGCCGTAGGTGGAAGCGCCCATCACAAACATGTACTCTCCCGGGACGTGGATCGGCACGCTGTCGAACGCGGTCTTCATCACGCCGCCGGACCAGCCGCGCTCGTAGGCCTTGCGCATCTGCTCATAACCATCCGAGTGCGGCGCGGCGGAGAGAAGGAACGGCGAGAGAATCTTGCGGCCAAAGAAATCCGCGTCGAGCGGCACTGGACGCAACGGCACGCCGGCCAGGATGACGCGGCTCTTCGCGCGGTTCTTGAACCTGGGTTGCGTTTCGCCGCGAATGAACGCATCGGCTTCAGCGGCGGCGTTCTTGCCGCTGGCGACGGACTCCACCACGGTCGCCGAGCCGAGCACCATGTCGCCGGCGTGGAAAATTCCCCTGGCTTTCGTGACCGGCAGTTTGGTACGGCTGCCAATGGCGGAAACCACAAGGTCGAACTCCCGGAAGACTGGCGATTCCTTTTTGCTGACGACGAAATTCTCCGGCCGCGACTTTTTGCCCGGTGGCAGCATCATGCGCGCAATACGAAGGCCGGTGACGCGCTTGCCCCGGTGAACGACGGCCAGCGGCCTGGAGCAACTGGTGATCCCAACGCCGTGTTCGAGCAGCATGTCGCGCTCATACTGCGTCAGCGGCATGTCCTGCTCCCGACGGCGATAAATCAATTCGACGGAGGCAGCGCCGAGACGTTTGGCCGTTGTCGCGCAATCCGCCGCCACCGCGCCGCCGCCGAGGACGGCGACCTTTTTGCCTTTGAGTTTGAGCTGCTTTTGGTTTTCCAGAAACATCTGCCACGACAGCGTGAGTTCCTCGCCGGGAATGTTCAGCTTGATCGGTTCAGCCAGGCCGGCGCAAACGATGACGGCATCGTGCTTGGCCAGCAGTTCTTCCGGGCTGGCGGCCGCTTTGCCGTGTTTGAATTCAACCTCGCCAAGGCTCTTGAGAAATGCAATGTCGGCGCGAACGACTTGCTTGTTCAACCGGAAGTCGGGGATGAGATTCATTGCCCCGCCGGCCCGTTTTTGCTGTTCGTAAATCGCAACCTTGTAGCCGTGTTGCAAGAGCACGCTCGCCGCGCCCAAACCCGCCGGTCCTGTGCCGATGATGGCGACGGTTTTGCCATTCGATTCAGCGCGCTGGAATTTTGCCATCCCGACTTCGTTGGCCTTTTTGATGACGGTCGCTTGAACAGCGGGAATCTCAATCGGCCGGTCGAAAGTTCGCCGCGAGCACGCCTTCATGCAGAAGTAATCCGGACAGACCACGCCGCAAACCCAGCCGAGCGGGTTCGAGCCCATGATCATCGCGGCCGAACGCCGCAAGTCTGATTTCTCCCCAACCCGCGCCGCCATGATGAAGTCCGCCGGCGAACAATCTGCCGGGCACGCTTCCTTGCAGGGTTTCTCTTCGCAGTACTCGCACCGGTTCAGTTCCGCCTGTAACTGGGCGTAGGTCAGAGAGCCGTCATTCTTTTTCATAGCCCCGGTGCTGATTAACCATTTTATCGTGACATCGCAAGAATATCCCACCCACACACTTATTGCCCTTTGCTTCACTTTTTTTGGCAGCGATGGGCTGGTTGCCGTGCCTCAGCCCGATTCGCTCTTTCAACCGCCGTTTGGATGCACCAAGAACGGTTCCGCCTTCCCGACCGGCAAATCGCCTGCCGCGTTGCACTGCAATTCCTCGGAATCATCGTGCGCCGCGAAGATTTTGGAGTGCGGTGGCAGAGCGCAGCGGCGACACCGCTTTGGAACGCCGACCAACACTGTAAAAGCGGCGTGGCGCTTCGCTTCCCGCCGCACTCCAAAGAG
>OLKY01000151.1_pt1 | contig 53231 bp, 44 predicted proteins | sample 1604231 | NCBI WGS metagenome assembly OLKY01 (sample SAMEA104055716, study PRJEB20765) | soil metagenome | biome: Arctic tundra; feature: Polygonal ground; material: soil | place: USA | collected 2011-09 | depth 0-0.5 m
GGCTTTTGCTCTGGCCATCGTGTGGTTTTACCGGCAGGCCGGCAGCATCGAACTGCAGACGCTGATTGCCTCCAAACAGTCCCTCGCGCTCCTGCCCGCGGCGTTGTTGTGCTTCGCGGGCATCACGAAATCAGCCCAGCTTCCGTTTTCGAGCTGGTTGCTGGGCGCGATGGTGGCACCCACCCCCGTGTCGGCGCTGTTGCATTCCAGCACCATGGTGAAGGCGGGCGTTTACCTTGTCCTGCGCATGGCGCCGTCGGTCGCCGGCACAAAAGTCGGGATGATGGTGGCACTGGTCGGCGCCGTCACTTTTGTCGTCGGCTCCCTGGCCGCCATCACCACCAGCGAGGCCAAACGGGTCCTGGCCTGGTCCACCGTCGCGAACCTCGGCCTGATCGTGCTTTGCGGCGGCATCGGAACTTACGAGGCGGTCTGGGCGGGCGTGTTGCTGATCATCTTTCATGCGGTGGCCAAATGTCTGTTGTTCCTGTGCGTGGGCGTGGTGGAGCACAAGTTGCACAGCCGCGACATCGAATCCATGGCTGGACTGATCGTGAGCATGCCGCGCGTTTCGGTGATGATGCAAATCGGCATGGCCGGCATGTTCCTCGCGCCGTTCGGCATGTTGATCAGCAAATGGGCGGTGTTGAAAGCCGTCGTGGACGCCTATCCCATGCTGTCGGTCTTCATCGCCTTCGGCAGTGCCGCCACGTTGTTCTTCTGGGTCAAATGGATGGGCAAACTGGTGGAAGTGGTCGAGCCGCACAAGCGCATCGAGAAGGAACTGGAGCTGGGCGAATCCATCGCCCTGCACGGTTTGTCCGTGGCGACCTTCCTGGCCTGCCTGCTCTTCCCGCTCATTTCCACCTACTTCATCGCACCCTATGTCGCAGAGGTGTATTTCCACTCCGCGGCCCTGCCGGATGGCGACATCATTGGCAAGGGCAACATCATCATCATGACGATCATGATGGCGATGGTCATGCTGTTCCCGATTACCTTCATCAACTACGGGCGCGGCGTGCGGGTGACGGATGCCTACCTCGGCGGCGCGAATCTGCACAGCAGCACGCGTTTCGTCGGCTCGGCCAATTCGGTGCAAAACGTCACCATCGGCAACTACTACCTGCACAACATTTTAAGTGAAGCCTGGCTTTCGCGCTGGGGCGTGGTTGGCAGCGCGGCTTTGTTGCTGGTGATGTTCGTAATGGCTTGTTTATGATGCAAATCACCGGAAAAGTTTTGCGTTTTGGTAGGGCCGATCCCGCTTTGCGGGACCAGGACGCGCAGCAACGCGTCCCTACCGCTTTACATTTGTATTGTCTATGAACCCTTGGATTCGTTTGCTCATTTATCTGGTGGCGGCGCCCATCGTCGGCGGTTTGCTGGCGGGTTGGGACCGCCGGATTTCGGCGCGGATGCAATCGCGCCAGGGTCCGCCGATTTTTCAGCCGTTCTACGACGTGCGGAAGCTCCTGCAGAAGGAGAATGTCGTCGTCCGCCGCTCGCAGAACCACTACATCTTTTTCTTTCTCTTGCTGGCGATCTTCACCGGCGGGCTGTTCTTTGGCGGAGCGGATTTGCTGCTGGTGATCTTCGCGCTGACGCTGGCGGCGATCTTCTTCGTGCTCGGCGCTTACAAGGCCAGTTCGCCTTACAGCTTCATCGGCGCGGAACGCGAACTGATCCAGATGATGGCCTATGAACCGATGGTGCTGCTGACGGCCATCGGGATGTACATGGTCACAAAAAGCTTTGCCGTGAATGAAATTGCCAGCCATCCCACGCTGCTCGTGCTGGCGCTGCCGGGAATTTTCCTCGGCTTTCTCTTCACGCTGGAAATCAAGTTCCGCAAATCGCCGTTCGATCTGTCCTGCTCGCACCATGCCCACCAGGAACTGGTGAGCGGCATCACCACCGAGTTCTCCGGCCGCACGCTGGCGATGATCGAGATTGCGCACTGGTATGAAAGCGTCTTTCTGCTGGGCTGGGTTTATTTGTTCTTCGCTTCGATACCGGCGCTTGGAATCGCGGTATCGCTGCTGGTGTTTGGGTTAATCATTCTGGTGGACAACGTGTTCGCCCGGCTCAAGTGGCAAACGGCGCTGAAGAGCGCCTGGATTGTCGCGGCGGTGCTGGGCTTTGGAAACATTCTAATTCTTTCCCTGCTGCGGTAGGAATGATGCTATGTCTGGCTTTACCAAATCACCCTGGATCATCCACTACGACGCTTCGAGTTGCAACGGCTGCGACATCGAAACGCTCGCCTGCCTGACGCCGATCTTCGACGTCGAGCGTCTGGGCGTGATCAACACCGGCAACCCGAAGCACGCGGACATTTTCCTGGTCACCGGCGCGGTCAACGAACAGAGCAAGGACGTCATTCGCAACATCTATCACCAGTTGCCGGAGCCGAAGGTGGTGGTGGCGGTCGGCGCCTGCGCGGCCAGCGGCGGCATCTTCCGCGAGTGCTACAACATCTCCGGCGGCGTGGACAGCGTAATTCCGGTGGACGTGTACGTGCCGGGTTGCGCGGCGCGGCCCGAGGCGATCATTGACGGGGTCGTCCAGGCGCTCGGCGTCCTGGAGAAAAAGCAGAAGGAGATGACCTCCCTCGCCAACAGCCTCGACCAGGCGCTTTACCTGCGCGCGAAGAAAAGCGACGCGCCGGAAATCCTCGCGCTGCAAAAGACCGCCTACCAGAGCGAGGCGGAAATCTACGGCGACGACAGCCTGCCGGCCTTGCAGCAGACGCTCGAAGAACTTCAGAAGGATTTCGAACGTCCGGAGCAGGTCTTCATCAAGACCGTGGTCAACGGCAAGATCATCGGCTCCGTGCGCGGCCACGCCGTGGACGACACGGCATGCATCAGCCGGGTGATTGTTCACCCTTACTTTCGCGGTCGTGGCATCGGACGCCGGCTGGTGGAGGAGATCGAAAAAACCTTTCCCAACGCGAAACGTTTTGAGGTCAAAACCGGCCACCGGAGTGAAAGGAACCTGTTCCAGTTTCACGCACAGGGCTATCAGGAGTTCAAGACCGAGCCGTTCACGCCCGCCATCACGTGGGTCTATCTGCAAAAGGAACGCAAATGAGCCAGGAACAAAACATCGAACTCATCACGGTTGACACGTTGCTGGACAAAGTCCGGGCCAAACGCGAGCAGGGGCATCGGCTGGTGCAAATGAGCGCCACGCGGCTGCCCGAGCAGGTTGAGCTGACCTACAGCTTCGATCTCAACAGCCGTCTCACCAATTTACGCCTGTCTCTTCCCGGGGTTGATACCTGCGTGCCAAGCATCAGTTCGATCTATGGCTGTGCGATACTTTACGAGAATGAAATCCACGATCTGTTCAACGTGAAGGTGGACGGATTGACCGTCGACTTTCACGGCAACTTTTACAAAACGGCAATCAAGTTCCCGTTTGGCAGCACCAAAGTGGCGTGCGCCAGCAGCGCGGCGGCCCCGGCGCCCGGCGCGGCCACGGCCTCCTGCGCCCCCGCCCCCGCCGCCAACCCGGGGGCAACCAAATAAATTTTTATGCCACGCACTGTCATTCCCTTCGGCCCGCAGCACCCGGTGTTGCCGGAGCCGATCCATCTCGATCTCGTCGTCGAAGACGAAAAAGTCATCGAGGCGCGGCCGTCCATCGGTTTCATCCATCGCGGGCTGGAAAAGCTGGCGGAAACGAAGGACTACGTCGAATTCGTCTATGTCGCCGAACGCATCTGCGGCATCTGCAGCTTCATCCACGGGCAAACTTATTGCCAGGCGATCGAGACGATCATGAACGTTCAGGTGCCGCCCCGCGCGCTGTATCTGCGGACGGTTTGGGGCGAATTCTCCCGCCTCCACAGCCATCTGCTCTGGCTGGGGTTGATGGCCGACGGCATGGGTTTTGAAAGCCTGTTCATGCACTCCTGGCGCGTGCGCGAAAAGGTGCTCAACATCATCGAAGCCACCACCGGGGGCCGCGTCATTTTCGGCTCCTGCAAGATCGGCGGCGTGCGGCGCGACATAAATGCCGAAACCATCAAGACTATTTTGAAAGACCTGGATGGGATTGAGCAGGACCTGCGGGACATCACCAAGGTGTTTCTCAATGACCGCTCGGTGAAGGCGCGGCTCTGCGGCATCGGCGTGCTCTCGAAACAGGAAGCCTGGGACCTCGGCTGCGTCGGCCCGATGCTCCGGGCCAGCGGCGTGGCGCAAGACATGCGCCAGCAGGGTTACGCCGCGTTCAAGGACATCCAGGTGGAACCGGTCACGCGCACGGAAGGCGATTCTTACGCCCGTTGCGCCGTCCGTTGCGAGGAACTTTTCCAGTCAGTCCAGATCATCCGGCAGGCCTTCGCGAAGATTCCCGACGGCGAGATCGCCGTGAAAGTCACCGGCAATCCCACCGGCGAGACCATCATGCGCACCGAACAGCCGCGCGGCGAGGTGGTTTACCATTTGAAAGCCAACGGCACCAAAAACCTGCAGCGGTTTCGCGTGCGCACGCCGACCTTTGCCAATCTGCCGGCCATGTTGAAGATATTGCCCGGTTGCGACCTGGCCGACGTGCCGATGATTGTGCTCACGATTGATCCCTGCATCAGTTGTACGGAAAGGTGATATGGGTTACTTCGAAATGTCCAAACTGGCCCTGAAGTGGGCGCTGACCAAGCCGCCGACCACCCGCTATCCCTTCGAACCGCGGAAGGCGCTGGCCGGTTCGCGCGGCCAGTTGATTTTCACGAAGGACAACTGCGTCTATTGCAACATTTGCGCGAAGAAATGTCCCACCGGCGCGCTGCTGGTGAACCGCGCGCAAAAGAAATGGGCCATTGACCGTTTGCGCTGCATCACCTGCGGCTACTGCGTGGAAGTTTGCCCCAAGAAATCCCTTGAGATGACCACAAGTCACGGCAGCCCGGTCGTGACGCGCGACCGCGAGTTTCATTAAGCCCTGAATCGTCCTCGTCCTCGTCCTCGAATTATTGTTCGGTGCCTGCCGCGCCGAAGCAGCCGAGCGAAGGCTGGTCCCGTCTTTAGCCGGTCCGGGCCGTCCCGCGAGGCGGGACGGAACTCCCAAACCTTTCTTTGCCACGCAAAGGCGCAAAGCAACGCAGGACAGCGCTTCCAGCCTGTCTCCGTTCAAAGTTGAATGTTGAATGTTGAATGTTGAGTGTTGAATGTTGGTTACAGCCCCCTTGCCGCGCCGAAATCTAACTTGTCGCGCCGTAGCTCGCGATTCATCGAACACTGAACGCCGAACAGCCGACGCTACAGTGGCTCATCAGGATCATCGCAGTGCGGAACAGGGCCGCGCCCTCCCAATCCGTGCCGGTGACGGGAAACAACGGGAAGAAAAAAGTTCATTTCGTTGCGGCTTCATGCCACACTGTCGGAAGAATCGGAATAGCGGTTACGAAACCTGACCAGACCCCTATGCTGTTAGATACTGAAATGCAGAAACCAACGACTGCCGGCCTGGATATCCGGGCCTTGCTGCGGGAGCACGAGGGCCGCAACTACGAATTGCACCACGAGCACGTAAACCCCGCGAATGTCCGCACGCTGAAAACCATTGGTTTTGACCGCTGTTATACCCGCGCCGAAGGACCTTACCTCTGGGACGTCCAGGGGATTCAGTACCTGGACATGCTGTCCGGCTACGGCGTGTTCGGTCTGGGCCGAAACCATCCGGAAGTCCGCCGCGTGTTGACGGAGTTCCTCGGGCTGAATTACCCCAGCCTGGTCAAAATGGAGGCGCCACTGCTCAGCGGGTTGCTCGCGGCGGAATTGAAGAAGCGGATGCCCAACCAGCTCGACATGGTGTTTTTCACCAACTCCGGCGCGGAAGGCATCGAAACGGCCCTCAAGTATGCCAAATGTGTCACGGGCCGGCCGGCCATCCTGTATTGCGAGAAGGCTTTTCATGGGTTGACCTATGGCGCCCTTTCCCTGAATGGCGATGAAAATTTCCGCGAGGGTTTCACCCCGTTTTTGCCGGACTGCCGCCAGATACCCTTCAACGATCTGGAATCGCTCGAACGGGAACTGGGCAAACGAGATGTCGCCGCTTTTGTGGTCGAGCCGATCCAGGGCAAGGGAGTGAATATCCCTTCGCCGGGCTACCTGCGCGAGGCCGCCCGGCTTTGCCGCCAGCACGGGGCGATTTTCATCGCCGATGAGGTGCAGTCGGGCATGGGGCGCACGGGGCGATTTCTGGCGATCGAGCATGACGGTGATGTGGACCCGGACATCGTGGTGCTGGCCAAGACACTCTCCGGCGGCTTCGTGCCGGTGGGCGCCGTGCTGTGCAAGAAGTGGATTCACGAGAAGGTTTTTTCCAGCATGCAGCGCTCGGTGGTGCACAGCTCCACGTTCAGCCAGGGCAGCTTCGCGATGGTCGCCGGACTGGCGGCGCTGGACGTGCTGGACCGGGAGCAGCTCATCCCGAATGCGGAACGGATGGGCAATCGCATTGGGGAGGGCCTGCGCGCCATGATTCCACGGTTCGAGTTCCTCAAGGATGTCCGCTGGCGCGGGCTGATGATCGCCATCGAATTTGGGCCGCCGAAATCCCTCGGCCTCAAAACCGCCTGGGCGCTGATGCACAAGATGGACAAGAGCCTGTTTCCGCAAGCAGCCATCATTCCGCTGCTGGACAAGCATCACATCATTACCCAAGTGGCCGGACACAACGTAGATGTCATCAAGCTGTTGCCGCCGCTGATCATCAGCGAAGCAGATGCGGTGTGGTTCCTGAACGCGTTCGAAGACGTGCTCGTGCAACTGCATAAGTTCCCCGGCCCGGCCTGGGACGTGGTCAGCGACATCGGACGGATGATGTTGACCCGGCGCGCGCGGTGAGGGGGTTGGGTCTCGGATCTGGGGTCTCGGGTTTGGGAGTTGAACGTTGAATGCCTGCTCGCGACGCAAGTCGGAGCCTGCTCGCGATTTATCGGAGTTGAATGTTGAGCGTTGAATGTTCTGACTTCTGACTTCTGAATTCCAATAACCCTCAACCCTCAACATTCATCCATCAACCATCCATCAACCCTCAACCGACCTATTATCTTCCCAACCAGCGCGGCAGGAACGTGGTCAGGGCGGGAAAATAAGTGATCAACAGCAGGCCAACGATGAGGACGCATTGCATCGGGATGACGGCCCGCGAAACTTGCAGGACCGGTTTTTTGAAACGATAGGACGAAAGAAAGATGTTGATGCCGGCGGTCGGGGTCAACAGCCCCAGTTCCATGTTGGCCAGGAAAATGATTCCCAGGTGAACCGGGTCAATGCCGTAGGCCATTCCCAGCGGCACGATGATCGGCACCACCACCACAATCGCGGAATACATGTCCATCACGCAGCCCACCAGCAGCAGACACACATTCAGCGCGAGGAGGAAGGCATACTTCGAATGCACCGTCCCGGTGACCCATTCCACCGCGCGGCCCGGAATCTGGGCGTCAATCAAGTAATTGGTGAATCCCAGTGCCACGCCCAAAATGAGCAGCACACCGCCCACCAGCAGCCCGCACTCGGCCATGACGCGCGCAACGTCCCGCGGCCCCTTGAAGTCGCGATAGAAAAAGGTTTCGATTACAAACGCATAAAAGGCGGTGACAGCCGCCGCTTCAACCGGGGTGGCGAATCCGCCAAAGAGCGCGACCAGCGCGACGATCGGCAGGAGCAATTCCCACTTGGCCGCCCAGACCGCGCGTCCCGCCTCGCCCCGGTCAAATCCGCGGTGGCTGCCGGTGTTTTTTGGTCCCAGGCGCATGCCCAGCCAGATGGCCATGCCCACCAGCAGCACGCCGGGCCCAAGGCCGCCCAGAAACATTTTTTCAATGGTTACGCCGGCGCCCGTGGCGTTGGAACTGGCAACGATGGCGAAAAGAATCAGCGGGAGCGATGGCGGGAACAGCAGCCCCAGGCCACCCGAACCGGTGAGGATTCCCAGGGTGGAACGCTCGGAATAGCCCGCGCCCATCAGCACCGGCATGAGCAGTCCGCCCAGCGCGAGAATGGTCACGCCCGACGCGCCGGTGAAGGAAGAGAAAAACGCGCACGCCAGGACGGTGACAATGGCCGGGCCGCCGCGGAATTGCCCCAACCAAGCCTGGAAAACCCGGATCAGCCGCTTGGATGCCCCGCCTTCAGCGAGAAAATAGCCGGCCAGCGTGAACAGCGGGAGCGTCGGCAGCATGGGGTTGGTCACCATCGAATAGTGCGTCAGCGAAATCGAGGCGATGGGCGTATCGTCGCCCCAAAATAAAATCAGGGCCGCGCCGCCCAGCATGACAAAGATGGGCGCGCCGAGCACCACCGCCGCCAGCAAGGCCACCAGTCCGGGCACCACCAGCCGGGCGGGTGACAGTGGCGGATGAAACCCGATCCAAATCATGCTTCCGGCCAGCAGCAACGCGACCAGCCGTCCGCGCCAGGTGTCCGCCGCGTGCCACAGCAGCCGCAACGCAATGACGCCAAAGCCCAGCGGCATGATGAGTTGAACGGTCCACAGCGGAATTCCGTAGGCCAGAATTTTGCCGCCCCCTTTTTCCGACTGCACCAGTTGCAGCGCCGCCAGACAGAGAAAAACGGTGATGCCCGCGGCAAAGGCGCTGCTGAAGACGCGCGCGAACGTCTGCCAGCGGCCTTTGAGAAAAGTTGTCAGCGTCGAGAGGCTGAGCAGACGGCGGTCGCGCGCGGCAAACATGCCGCCCAACAGGCCGATGATCAAAACCAGATGCTGTTGCAGGGACGCCCCGCCGCTAAGACCACCATGGAAGAGTTTGCGTCCAACGATTTCGATGAGGGGCAGAAGCATCAGCGCGGCCAGTGCCAGCGCGACCAAAAGATTCTCCGCCTCCCAGAGCCGGCGGAAGCGGCCGGCCGGCTCCCGGACCGGTTCGACCGGGTTGGAAACTGCAACGGGCGTTTCGCTGGTCACTTCCTGGCCCCTTCTTGCGCGGCGCGGAATGTTTTCAACTGGCTCATGACCTCATCATAAATGTCAGCGGGAACAACCGTCCCGCGAATCTTGGGCCAGGCATTCTCGACTGTTCGATCCCATTCGGCGTCGAGTTCCGGCGTCAACGTGTGGATTTTCAGTCCGCGTTTGCGCATCGCCTCGATGGATTCCACGTTTTCGCGCCGGCCGTCGGCTTTGATGAGTTTGCCGGCTTCCCGGGCCGATTTGCGCAGGGCTTCCTGGGCCTCGGGCGAAAGGCTGTCCCAGGTTTTTTTATTGATGATGGCGGCGCCGACCAGCGGCACCCAGTTCATATCGAGCATGTGGGGAGCTGGCAAGTCGAGCTGAATGGCCAGGGCGATGGTCGGCGGCAGGCACACGCAGTCAATCAACCCGGTCTGGAGGCCGGGCAGGATGTCGGAGACTTCCAGCGAAACGGGATTGCAGCCGACCAGGTGGTAAGCGTTCAATTCCGGGGCGCGGTTGGCGGAGACAAAGAGCTTGGTCTTCCTGAGATCATCGGGCGAAATCATGGGGTGCTTGGAGAAGAAGCGGACGAAGCCGGTGTCGGACCAGAAGAGCACGACGAAGCCTTTTGCTTCCAGACGTTTTTCGAGCATCGGCTGCAATTTCTCGCCGATGTAATCCACCTCCTCGAGCGTGCGAAAGCATTTTGGGATGGTTTGAAGCCCGGCCACCGCCGGCTCAATCTCCGTGAGGCCCGAGGTCGTCACCATCGCGGCCTGCAACTGGCCCAGGCGCATGCGGCGCACCATGTCGGCTTCGCTGCCCATGGTGCCATCGGGATAAATCGTCAGTTGCACACCGCCGCCCGGCGCCGAGCGCCATTGTTCGCCCATGGCTTGAAGATGTTTGGTGTAGGACGATCCTTTCGGTGCCAGCGTCCCCAGCCGCACCTTCACCGGTTCGGCGCCCACCACGCGATTAACCGGAACGAGGAACCCCAGGACCAACGCAACCAATCCCAACTTGGTAAGTTTCATTTTCATTTGATGCAGTTTAAAGCCTCGTAGCAGCCGGGGCAACGAGGTTCATTTCAAATGCGGAAGGCAGAATGATGAATGAAAAAAAGGCTGCCACAGACTTTGTCCGCTTTGTTTCATTCCTGCATTCTGCATTCTTCCTTCTTCATTTTGCCTTCAGAATGAGCCTCGTCACCTCGACTCCTACAAGATTTAGGAAAAGGTTCATTTTGATTCGATTAAAAATAATTCTGATTGGCGTGACAGGAGCCAGCGCGCCCGGCGCTGCATCACGGTGTTCAGCAGCCGGGTGTCCGGATTGGCATCAGGATTGACAGCCAATGCCCGGTTCAGCAGCGATTCAAATTCCTTCACGTCCTGTTTTTGAATGGCCACCGCCTCCGCCAACGCGACCAGCGGCGAGGCGTCGGTTCCCCTGGCCAGAGCCATGGCGCGTTCGAAATGTTTGCGGGCGCGCGCCGCCGGATCGCCGGCCGCGCCCGCCCGGCTCATCTCGTAAGAGATCATGAAGGTGTGAATCGAGCCATGGCCGTAGCTCTCGTCCAGCTCCAGCGCCCGGTCAATCAATGCTTCCATGGCCGGAATCTGTCCGACGAGTTCGGGGTTGTCCTTGGAAAGGGAAATCGCCGAAGCCCACGCTGCCGCCGTCCAATAGAGCAGTGGCACATCCGGTTTCGTGGCCGTGCGGACGGTTGCTTTGGGATTGGTCAGCAAAGCCTTCCCGAAGCCGGGGTGCTTCACTTCGAGACCGCGCAAGCCGTATCTCTGGGCGCGCAGGTAGAGACGCCGGGCCCGCGCCCGCATCGCCTCGGCGGCGGCGAAGTCCTGCGGTTCCACTTCGTCGGCTTCCTCCTGCACAAAGGCATAGGCATACTGGGTAAATCCGCTGGCCGCCGAAGTCAGCAGGCCCAGATGCCGCGGGTTCTCCGCCAGCAGACTCTCCGTGAGTTTCAGGCCGAACGGCGCCGCGGCCTTGACCAGTTCGGGATCATCATCGCTGGCATAAGTGGTGCCGCTTTGGGCCACGGCATCGGACGTCTTGTTGAGCGCATAGCGATGAATGGAGCAGCCGCTGCCGGCAAACCACGCCAGCAGCAGGCAGCCGGGAACCACCTGTGAAAACAGGGGCCTTCGCACCAGAATTCTCTCAACCATCAAGTCTCAACCCTCAACTTTCTTGTTCTTGATCTTCCAGGCGGTTCAGCCGTCTTTCAGAAAGATGGAATTATCGGCGAAGCACGGATTCAACCGCAAGCCGCATTGCAACGGAATTTCATCCCCCGGCAGGCACCGGCCGAAAACCCGCCCCGGTCAGGAGGCGGGCGTTCTCATACTTCGTCATCCTGACGGGCGAGGAGGAAGCAGGCAGCCGCGTCGGCTCGTTCACGGCAGATTGGGAGCGATTCTTCGAGGTGCTTCCGCACGGGCACCGGGCGGCACGGGCGCGGGTCTGAAGTAGTGGGTCTGAAGTAGTTGACGCCACGCAGGGTTCACGCTAAAGCTTCGATTAAGCAACCTTCGTAGCCGCCAAAATATCCCGGCATTTGCGGGGGACGACAATATGCAAACGATTCTGCCATCCGAGTTCAAACGCCAGATGGTTCTGCTGCTGGAAGGCGCCCCCCACGTCATCGAGGATTTGCACACCAGCGGCACCGCCCAGACCCGACACAAACTCCACACCCGCCTGCGCCACCTCACGACCGGCCGCCTCATTGACCGCGTTTTCGCCGAAAACGAGCGCGTGGCCGTGGCCCCACTGGAAACCCGCCGCGTTACTTACAGCTACGCGCAGTCCGACCGGCAGGTTTTCATTGATGCCGAGACTTTCGAGGAGTTCGAGTTCAGCAACGAACAACTCGGTGAGCGCCGCGGGTTTCTCAAGGAGAACGAGGAATATAAAGCCCTGCGGCTCGATGGCCGGCTCCTCGACATCGTCTTGCCGCCGCAAATACCGCTCAAAGTTGTGGACACCGCTCCGCCCGGTCGGGGCGGCTTGAACTCGTCCTGGAAGGAGGCGAAGCTCGAAACTGGCCTCCAAATCATGGTTCCGCTGTTCATCGCCAACGGCGAAATAATCCGCGTTGACACCGCCGAAAAGAAATACTTGGGCAGGGAAACGTCCGGGGAATAGGGAAAGGGCTTCGCGATTCACCCGTTGACTCCCGTTGGTCTCAGAATATACTCGCCGCATGAACCGCCGGACCGGCGACAAATTTTCCGTGTCCGCGACGCGTCCCAAAAAAATGAATTCCTGCCACGTTATGAAAAAAAACAGGCTTTTTATCCTTCCTCTCTTTGCCGCGCTGGCCTTGTCATTGGCTGATGCACGCGCCGCAAGACTTTTCCCGGTCGTCGTTGGTGACCGCTGGGGATTTGCGGACAAGTCCGGCAGCCTCGTGATCAACCCGCAATTCGAACGGGCTGAACCGTTTGCTTCGGGACTGGCCGAAGTACGGCTCGGCAAATGGGGCTACGTGAATGTTTCGGGCAAGATGGTCGTGAACCCCCAGTTCGACAAGACCGGCCCGTTCAGCGACGGGCTGGCGGCGATCGTGGTCGGCGGCCGCTGCGGCTATGTCAATCCCGAGGGCAAGTATGTCATCAACCCGCAATTCGACGCTGCCGGAACCTTCACCGAAGGTCGTGCCTCGATCAAGCTCAACCACCGTTTTGGCTTCATTGACAAGGCCGGCAAGATCGTCATCAACCCGCAGTTCGAGGACGCCGCCGACTTTTCCGAGGGGCTGGCGGCCATCGAACTCGGCGGCCGCTTTGGTTACATCGACCCCGCCGGCAAGATTGTCATCAACCAGCAGTTTGAAAAAGCCGGTTCGTTTTCCGAAGGACTGGCGGCGATCCGAATGGCGCGGCGCTGGGGCTTTATTGACAAGACCGGAAAAATGGTCATCAACCCGCAGTTCGAGGACGTGCATTCGTTTGTGAAGGGACTGGCGCCGGCACGTTTGGGCAAGACTTGGGGTTTCATTGACCCTGCCGGCAAGTTCGCCATCAATCCGCAATTCGAGGACGCCGCCGAGTTTTCCGAAGGGCTGGCGGGCGTGCGCATGGGTGGACGTTGGGGGTTCATTGACAAGAGCGGCAAGTTCGTCATCAACCCGCAGTTCGATGAAGCGATGGCCTTTGCCGACGGTTTGGCGCGCGTGAAAGTGGGCCACAAAACCGGTTACATTAACGCGGCCGGAAAATACATTTGGAATCCGTCCAATTGAACCCGTGCCTGGATAAAAAATGCCATGAAAATGAAAGTTCCGTCCCGTATCTTCGCGCCATTGTCAGCCGCATTCTGCTTGTTTTTTCTGATCCGATCTTGCTCTTGCTCAGGAACTGTTTTCACAAGCCGATTATGAAAAGGCCCAGATTGGGGTTGGTCCAGGTACCCGTGAAGAATTATTAATGGGGCCACAAACCATCCATCAGCCGCTACTGGGTGGGTTAAATGGTCTGGAACCATTACACAGGTTTTGCCAGATGGAGTTCTGGTGAGTGGTTTCTGGGGAGCCCATGATGTTTTAGAAAATGAGTGGGGGGTGGATTTTTTTGTTGCCAATTTCCCTTATCAGTTTGCAGAGGGTGAGACGATTATGCCGCCAAATTTTTATGGGGCGAAACCTGCAGGCCTGTATTCTTATACCACGTTCTTGGGGCTTCTCGAACAATTCATAAATTGGACCAGGGGATTATTTGGACGCCTTCGCCTCCTATGCCTCTCACCCCGGAACAAATTGCCGCCGCCAAGGCCATTGCTGAACAAAAGAAGAAGGCGGTAAGGCCGCCGCATTGAAATATAATCAGGATCTAGCTGCCAAGGGAGATGCTTATGTTTTGTTCCGCATGGGGGAGCGTTATCGTGATGGCGATTGGGTGAATAAAGACCCCTCCAAGGCAAAAGAATATTTTGAAAAAGCCGCCGCCGCCGGAAATCCTGAAGCCGCGACCGCTCTGAAAAAATTGCTCCCGTCCAATCCTTAAAAAGGGGCCAGTAAGGACTGGATTCTGGCATAGCCGCTGCTGGTTTACACCATTATGCGGTCGAAAAGGACAATTAAAGCCTCGCGTTTGGCAGCCTTCACACTGGTGGAAATCATGATTGTCGTGGCCATTATCGGCTTGTTGGCGACGATTGCCATTGCCAATTTTATGTATGTCCGCTCAACAGCACAAGCCAATGCTTGCATTAACAACATGCATCAGATTGACGGTGCAGTCACTGAATGGGCGCTGGAAAAAGGGAAAAAGACGGGGGACCCGGCTCCCAGCTTGATTACTGATCTGACGCCCTATATCAAGCTAAACTCCAGCGGCAGCATTCCCAGTTGTCCGGCGGGCGGCTCCTACATTATAGACACAGTGGGTGCCATTCCTCAGATCTCTTGCAGCCTCAGCAGCTCGGTTAATCCGCCTCACGTATTGCAGTAATAAAACTCAGTCCGCGAATTGACGGAACAGGAGGCAACTCCGATAAATCGCGAGCAGGCTCCGATAAACTCCGTTTCCGCGAGCACGCGACAAAGTCGGTGTCGCGAGCAGGCTCCGACAGGTCGCAAGCAGGCGGAGAGCACCGAGTAATACCAATTCCCAGAGACAATCGGTGCCATGGGTAGGGTGGCGCTGCCGGCTCGCGATCTATCGGAGCTGCGCCGCCGGGTATGATGGCCGCGCAGCAGCACGGCCCTACCGTCTGGAATCTGTGCCGATTATTATCGGGAAATGGTATTAAAGCCGGAAAACATCGAACATTCAACATCGAACATCGAACATCCAAGTTTCGCCCGCCCGTGCGAGCCCTGGTTCGATGTTCAGAGTTGGATGTTGGATGTTCGGTGTTCGGTGTTTCCCTGGCTATTCCACATCCTCGCCCAGTTCGACGTTCCAATAGGCCAGGTCAATGAAATGCTTCCAACTGTCGTGCCGGTGCAGGCTGAAATTGATCTGCACAAACGGACGCCATTTCGGACGCTTGGGCTTGCGGACGAGGTGCATGCTGGCTTCGTGCGGCTTGCGGTTGGCTTTCTGCGTATTGCATTCGATGCAGGAACAAACAATGTTTTCCCATGTCGTCGGCCCGCCGCGGTCGCGCGGAATGACGTGGTCCAGGTTCAAATCCTTCCGGTCAAACACGCGCCCGCAATATTGGCAGGTGTTCTTGTCCCGCTCAAAAATGTTGTGGCGCGTGAACTTTACTTCCTTCTTGGGCAGCCGGTCGTAAACAAACAGCAGAATGATTCGCGGCACGCGGATGCGGAAGGAAACGGTGCGGACGGATTCCTCCTGCGGCGCGTTTTCGGAAATGTTGCGCCATTCCTGAAAATCGAAGGTGTGGAACGAGCCGTCCTCGGCGTTGACAACGACCTGTGCCTGGCCTTGAAACAACAAGGTGAGCGCGCGGCGGGCGGTGCAGACGTTGACCGCCTGCCACAACCGATTCAACACAAGCACATGCTGGTTTAGCGCGGTGTTCATGGCGCTGATGGGAGAAACGCTAACAAAACCACCGTTGCAGGTCAATGCCCCGACGGAAGTGTTGAATGTTGAATGTTGAATGTTGAATGTTCGATGTTCGATGTTTCAAGGCGCAGTCAGAATTTTTGTCTTACCACCAAAGCGTTGCCAAACCGCGTTCCGTATGGCTATTGTATCAATGTGAAACGTCTGGTTGCACTGTTGATTTTGATATTGGCCGCGCGGTTGCCGCCAGCGCGCGCGCAGCAGGGGCCCGATGACCAATACATCATCATTTACAGCCTGATGCAGCAGGCGGATTCATTGGACAGCTCCGGTCAGCCGCGCCAGGCGCTGGCCCAATACGTCCAGGTGCAGGGCGAACTGCAAAAATTCCAGAAAATTTACCCGGATTGGAACCCGAGAATTGTCAACTTCCGCTTGAATTACCTCGCGGGAAAAATCGCCGAAGTGACGACGAAGCTTCCCGTGGTCCCGCAAAGCGGGACGCCGCCCCCGGCACCGCCGCCGCCGGGCGCGGCTTCGTCAACCTCCGCCGCCGATTTGGAGGCGCAGTTCGGCGCGTTGCATGAGCAGGTGCAAAAATTGCAGGCGGACAACACGACGCTTCAAGCCAGGCTCCAGGAGGCACTGGCGGCGCAACCGGCGGCAATTGATTCGCGCGAACTGACCCAGGCGAGGGGGAAAATCCAGTCGCTGCTGAAGGAAAACGATTTGCTCAAGGTCAGCCTGTCGCAGGGAAAAGCCGGAACGGCGATTGGGCCGGCGGTTGCGGAATCGGACGCCTTGAAACTGGCGGAACTGGCCCTGGCCGAGGCGAATCAAAAATTGGCCGGGCAAACGGCGCGCGCCAACCAACTGGCCCTGGAAAATCAGGCGTTGCAATCGCGCGTCCAGACGTTGCTGGCCAGTCCCGAGACGATTCAAGCGCTGCGCGAGGAAAATGCGGTGCTCAAAAAACAGATTGCCAATTTCAAACCGGCGGCGCCGGATCCGGCTGAAGCCGCCCGGCTGAATTCCGAATTGACCGGGATGCAGAAACAGATTGCCGCGTTGCAGTCGGCTTCCGCAGTGAGTTTTTTGGAAAAGTCGGCCCTGGAAAATCGCGTGCGCCAATTGCAGATCACGGCGGTGAATTCCGCGCCGATCCCGGCGCCAAACCAGGCGGAAAACGAGGCGCGCTTCCGGGCGTTGACGCAGGAGCGCAACAATTTGCTGGCGAAACTTGGCGAGGCGAACCAGGAGCTTTACGGCCGCCGGAAACAGGACGCCGCGGCGCGAATCGGTCAGTTGACCGATGAAGTGTACACCTTGCGCGCGCGGCTGGCGGTGGATGAAGCGCAGGTCATCCCTTACACGCCGGAGGAACTGGCCTTGTTCCAGCAACCCGTGCCGCAACTGGCAAAACGCAACCCGGAGAACAAATCCATCAAGGAATTGCCCGGCGGCGCGGCTTCGCTGGTGGCCGAGGCGCAAAATTATTTTTCCGCCCGCCAATACGACAAGGCCGCGGATGATTATCAGAGAATTTTGCAGCATGATGAAAACAACGGATTGGTGCTGGCCAACCTGGCGACGATTGAGATGGAGCAGGGCAAGCTCGACGATGCGGAAAAACACATTAAAGCCGCCGTCGTTCAAAGTCCGAACGACCCCTACAACCTTTCAACGCTTGGCCGCCTTGAATTTCTCCGCGAAAAATACGACGAAGCGCTCGACGCGTTGAGCCGTGCGGCGAGGCTGGATCCACGCAATCCTGAAATTCAAAATTATCTCGGCGTTACGCTCAGTCACAAGGGCCTGCGCAAGCAGGCGGAAACGGCCTTGCGCAAGGCGGTTCAACTCGACCCCAATTACGGGCCGGCGCACAACAATCTGGCGGTGATTTACATCAACCAGCAACCGCCCCTGGTGGAACTGGCGCGCTGGCATTATCAAAAGGCGCTCGACGCCGGCCAGCCGCACAATCCGGACCTGGAGAAAGTGCTGGACGCGAAGGGCGCGCCGGCGAACCCGTAGTGAACAAATTCTGCATCAGGTGAACCGGGTGGGGCCGCGCTGCTGCGCGGCCTTGGACGACCGGCAGGTCGTCCCTACCGATCAAATTGCACCATCGGCCAAATTTCAAAATGTTGCACCAGGCTTTCCACGAACTGACCATTCCGACCCGCGGCCGCGGGCTTTGCGAGTTCACGCGCGAAGTTGAACAGTGGGTGGATCAAAACCAATTCAAGGACGGCCTGCTGACGATTCATTTGCAGCATACTTCGGCCTCGCTGCTGATTCAGGAAAACGCCGACCCGGACGTGCGGCGCGATTTGGAGGCGTTTTTCAAACGGCTTGTCCCCGACGGCGATCCGCTTTTTGTGCATACGCTCGAAGGCGATGACGACATGCCCGCGCACATTCGCACGGCGCTGACGACGGTGAACCTGGGCATTCCCGTGCGCGGCGGGCGGCTCGCGCTCGGCACCTGGCAGGGGATTTATGTGTGGGAACACCGCGTTCGCGGACACGCGCGCCGCGTCACATTGCACTTCATCGGCGAATAGCCGGCCGGTGGTGGGGTGGGCAGCCTGTCCCGCCCTGCGGTGATCCTCGCGCGCCGGAATAAATCGGGAGTCTCATGCCAATTCCTAGAAATAATCGGTGCCATGGGTAGGGCGGTGCTGCCTGCTCGCGATCTATCGGAGCTGCGCCGCCGGATAAGATGGCCGCGCAGCAACGCGGCCCTATCGTCTGGGATAGGTGCCGATTATTATCGGGAAATGGCATCACACACCACGCGCCCAATCATCGTCGAATAAACTGGCCAAGCGCGCCGTCGAATGGCAGGTTGCGGATGTTTATGCAAACCATGAAATTGTCGCGCTACAGTGTTTTGTCGGCGTTGGTTTTTGTTTTTGCTTTCGTCGGGCATGGTGAAAATGTCACGAACAGTTTCGGTTTCACCGGCCCGGAAATTTTTCCGATTGACGTTCAAATCAACCTCCTGCACGCGGCGGATTTGGACGGCGACGGCTTGAACGATCTCATCGTCGCCAACAATCTGCGCTCGAAAATCAATCTGCTTTACAATCAAACAGGCAAAACCAATCAGGCCGTTGCCGCCAGCCCGCCGCGTAAACTCGAAATCAATGAACTGCCGCCCGACGCGCGTTTTCGCATTGATTCCATTCCCACCGACGAGCGCATGGGCGCGCTGGCCGTGGCCGACCTCAACGGCGACGGCCGTCCCGACATCGCTTTTTACGGCGATGCGAAGGACCTCGAGGTGATTTACAACGAAGGCACCAATGGCTGGAGCAAGCCGAAACACTGGCACATCGTGGACGGACAGTTGAACGCGAATGCGCTGACGGCAGGCGATTTGAATGGGGATGGCCGCACTGACCTCGTTTTGCTCGGCGACAACGGCTCGCTGTATTTCCTGCCGCAATTGCCGGACCACACGCTGGGCGAGCCGCAAAAAATTCCGTGCTCGGGCACGCCCAAATCGGTGCAGATCGCGGACGTGGACGGCGACGGCCGGAACGATTTGCTGCTGGTGGATTGGGACAGCCCGACGCCGTTGCGGTTCCGGCTGCAAAACGCCGCCGGCCAGCTGGGACCGGAAATTTATTTCAAAACACCGCCCCTGCGCTCGTTTTGCGCGGACACCCTCGAAGGTGGCGGCAAAAATTACGTCGTGACCGTTGCGCGGGATTCCGGCCGCGCGTCGGTTTCGCAATTCACGCGCCAGCCCGCCGAAATTTTGTCCGGCGCGTTTCGGCGCGGACAATTTCAAATTCTGCCGCTGAACAAGACGGACGCGGCGCAACGCGGCCTGTTGTGGGCCGATGTCAACGGCGACGGACGCCCCGATTTGCTCGTGGCCGAGCCGGCCAGCGGCCAGCTTTCGGTTTATTTCCAGCAGCCGGACGGTTCGCTCGCCCCGCCCAAGACTTTTCCCACCCTGGCCGGCGTGGGCCAGCTCGCGGCAGCAGATTGGAACGGCGACGGCCATCCGGATATTTTTCTCCTGAGCCGCGACGAAAACGCGGTCGGCGTGGCGCAATTTGATAAAAACGGACGGCTGCCGTTTCCAACGCTCATTCCCCTCGACGGCAAACCGCTCGTGATGGCCGTCGGCGCGTTAAAGCCCGGCGCCAAGCCGTCGCTCTGTGTGATTGTGGACAAGGACGACCGGCGCTCGCTCGTGGTCCGCGCGACCGATGGCAAGACGCAGACGCAGAAACTCAGCGAGAATTTCAAATCGAATCCCACGACGCTCGCCATCCAGGATGTGAACCAGGACGGACGGGCGGATTTGGTCGCGCTGATTCCGTATGAAAAAATCAAGGTGCTGCTGCAAAAATCTGGCGGGGATTTCGATGAGGTGGACGTGGACCCGCCGGGCGGCGCGATTGAGCAGCCGTGGCTGGTATCGGCGGACGTGGACGGTGACGGCAAGCTGGAGTTGTTGCTGCCGCAGAAAAATTTCGTGCGCGCCGTCGTGCTCGAACGGAAGACCAAAATACCGGGGTCAACCAATCAAACGGACTGGGTTTTTCGCGTGAAGGATCAAATCAACGGCGCGGCGGGCGATTCGCGCATTGTCAGCGCCACGGCGGTGCGGAACGGCACGAACAGTACACCGGCAATTTTCCTGCTGGACGCGGAGCACAAGCAATTGACGATGTGCGAGCGCGACGCGACGGGCGTGTGGCGGGTGTCCCGCAACGTGGAGTTGCCGGTGTCGGATTTCGTCGGTTTGCAGTCGGTTGCGCTCGGCGGCACGAATATCCAGAGCGTGGCGTTTCTCGGCCAGAACGCCGTCGCCTGGCTGCCGCTGGCGGGCGAGGTTTGGGAGTTAACCGCGCTCGATGGCTACGACACGCCGGTCAAGGACGGGTATTTGAATGACGTGGTGGCGGGCGATTTGAGCAACACCGGACGCAAGGATTTGGTGTTTTTGGAAACGGCGAAACATTATCTCGACCTCGTCATCTTTGATTCCAGCCACAAGCTGGTGCCCGCCAACCACTGGCAGGTTTTTGAGGAACACACCTTCCGCGGACGCACGGACGCCCTGCCCGAACCACGCGAGGCGCTCGTGGCCGATGTCACCGGCGACAAGAAGAACGACCTGATCGTGCTGGTGCACAACCGCATCCTGGTTTATCCGCAGGAATGATTCCGGAGCGCCGGTTTCCGACCCGGCGGGAATCCCATTCTTCTCCGCGCCGTGCCGGAGTCGGAGACCGGCGTTCTGGGGTCGTGGCAAGATGTCCGATTGAACTGTGCCGGAAACGGAGCGCGGCGTTCACGCCGCTTCGACGAGCGAAACAAAAGCGGATCGGGCATTTCCAGCATCTCGTTATTGCGGAGAATGAAGCGGGCTGAAGCCCGCGCCCCGCCACTCATTTTCGCAAGTCTCAATAATCCGCCTCCACCAGTCAATTCAACTGCGGCGGGCGTGGGGCGAAAACTTTGAAGGAAAAACCGTCCGCCGTGACATTGCCGCTGGTGACGGAAAAATAAAAGTATTTGGAAACTTTGTCGTATTCCGGCAGCAGCGAAAAATCCATCCAGCCACCGAATATTTTTTCCGGCGAGGCAAAAGGCAGGGCGCTGAACGCATTGGCGCCGCTGGATGACGGGCTGGCCGTGGAACTATTTTTCAAAGCGGTAAAAGCCATGCGCATGGTTTCACGCTGGTTTTGGTAGGCGAACAGGCCATTGCCCGCGCCGCCGATGTGCTGTGCGGCGTCGGCAAAGCCGGCGGTTTCGCGCAACGGCCTGGCCTTGCTGTCGGCGCTTCGCAGATAAGCTTCAATCATTGAAACGTCCGTCGTCAGGGCGACATAGCCGCCGCCGGCCGTGCAATAAAGCCAGCGCGGAGTGGGGGAGCTGGCGCCGGGCGCGCGACGCGCGGACAGGGCAATCGTGTAAATTTTACGGCCAAGAAAATCACGCGGCGCGGGTGCGTTTTCCTGCGAGGAGGTGAGTGAGGCAACGTTTTTGATCGCCAGCACGGCTTGATCGGGATTCAACGCGGCAAACAGGAAAACCGAGGGGGCGGAATTCAAATCCACCAGCGTTTTGCCCGCCGGCGCTTTTTGATAGCTGATCCAATCGTCGCCCAGGTTGCCGATGAGATTTTTGCGGACGTCGAAGTTCGGGTCTTTTGTCTGGGCGGTCGCGTTGGCGATACTGATCACGGAATTGAGGCTGCTGAGCCAGGCGGGCGAAATGTCAGAAAGCATTTTTTCAAACGCCGCCCAGGATTTCTGGCCGTCCACGCGCCAGCGCAAGAATTTCACGGCATCGGCGGGCACAAAGGCCGGCGGGTTCGCGTCCTTCGGCGCGGCGGCGATTATTTTGAAAAGGCCCTGCCGGCTTGCTTCCGGCGCGGAGATGTAAAAATCAAGCCGCGAGCCATCGTGTGATTCGCGGTAACTGAAGGTGGCGGACTTCAAACCGGTCAAACCCGAGGCGCCCAGAATTTTGTCCCACGGAACCGGCGGCACGGGGCTGGGCGCTTCCGGGTTCGGCTCCGGCGGCGTAATGTGAAACAGCACGTCGAAAAGGGTTTTCGCATTCAACCAGCCGTAATACAACGGCGCGTCGCGAAATTGCGCGAGCCGGTCGGCGGCAAAAAGCGCATTGTCGCCCAACGGCGGCAGCGCACCGCCGGTCAACCGCGTGGCGACGGGTTCGACGACTTTCAATGAACTGCCGACAATCAACAGCGATTCAAACTGGCCGACGACAATTTCGCCGGGCGGCGGCGGTTTGTTCTCCTTGCCCAGTTCCTGGACGGGCTGGCGTCTGGGGAAAACACCGGCGAGCGTTGCCGGAATGTCATTGCTCGAAAGCGGCACGACGGAAAATGAGATGCCCCGAATGGTTTCGTTGTGCATCGGCTTGCCCGCGTCCGCCCATTTTTTGCGAAGGGCGGCCAGATTGGTTTTGAGCAAATCGCTCTTGCCCTTGGCGTCGAGCAGCAGCAGCACGCCGGGCGCCGGGCCGTCGCCGCCGGTCCATCCGTTTTGCGTGACGGCCAGGGTCAACTGGCCTTGCGGCAAATTGGTGAAGTCGCTGAACTTGACGCCGAGGTCGCGTTCCAGCGGAGCGACAAGTTTTTCGTTCCACCGGGCCATGAACTTGTCGCGAAACGGCTTCATCGCCGCGTCATTCCAGAAAAGCCATTGTGGCGATTGCTTGCTGGCGGCGCGCAGCGTTGAGAAGTCGGGCACGGTGATGAGCAAAAGCGTGTCCGACGGCAGCAGGTTTTCAGCCGGCGGAATCGCGGCGCGGACGGGCGTTGCGAGCGTCAGCCACGCGGCCAGCGTCGCGGAAAAAATTCCAGCCGTGCGTTGTGGGGTGAAACGAAAAATGCGTGTGATCATAATGAATTAAAGTCCAACTCGGCTGAAAAGTCGCGCCCTCAATTTGGGTTCCTGGGTGTTTTCATTGCGCCGCCGGCTTGTTTTGGGTGCGGTTGGGCGGTTCGAGATAGTGATACGGATTGTTCGGATTGTCGGTGGAGTAGGCGAAGGCATCGCGGTGTTCCAGAAAGTTTTTCACCAGTTCGACGGGAATCGCAAAACCCAGGCCCTCGCCGAAAGTGATTTTCATGTTCGTCACGCCGACGACTTCGCCGCCGAGATTGAACAGCGGGCCGCCGCTGTTGCCGGGATTGATCTGCGCGGTGGTTTGCAGATAAAGCTCGCCTTCGAGCTGGCGTGTTTTGGTGCTGACAATGCCCGAGGTCACGGTGCGTTCCAATCCCATCGGACTGCCGATGGCAAACACTGAATCACCCACGCTCAACACGTCCGAATTGCCGAGGGTGATGTATTTGAACTTGGGCGCGTTCTTGTCCTCAATTTTCAGCAGCGCCAGGTCGTGGAATTTGTTGAGGGCGATGATTTTCACCTGCTTGTAGGTCTCGCGGTCAAGCTGGCCGTTGTGCTGATGATACACTTCAACGGAAATTTCCGTCTCGCCCTCGATGACGTGAAAATTTGTGATCAGATAACCGTCCGCGTTGATGAAAAATCCCGAACCCAGACCTCCGGGCGTGCGGACCTGCACGACCGCCTCGCCGATTTGCCTGACGAGGTCTTGCACGTCGCGGGCGGCTGCGGGGCGGTTGTCCGAATAAAAAAATTGCGGGATGGCGTTGACGCTGACGACCAGATTGGATGCGGCTGGCGTTTGCGTTGGCGCGGCGTTGCCGGATTTGGAAATGTTGGCGATGACGTTGCGCGGCACGACGAGCACGGTGTAGCCCACGTCCACAACGATGGAATCAGGTCTTTCGGTGAGGATTTTGCCGGTGACGGCGGCTTGATCCTTCAATTGAATCACGTCGGCGCACGCGGGGCGCAGGCCGCAGAAAAGCAGAACCGCCAATGCAAAATGTTTCTTCAACGACATGGTCAGACGATAATGCAGCAAAGAACCTTTGACAAGCCGCCCGGCGCAAAAAAATCCGGCGCGGATCAGGTGCCACGGTCGGTGATTCCGGTGTAACGCCAGACGGCCCAGACATGGCATTTGGCTTCGTCGCGGTCCGGGAAGCACCGGCACAAGGTGTCGCGAATCCGGAAGGCCCGCTCCCGCGACTTGATGAGCCCCGACTCCAGTGAAAGCTCCGAGACCTTGAACACGCCGGGAAAACGACCGCCGTTAAGAAGTCCGCTGGCGATAAACTGGGCGTCCACAATATCAAAGCCGGCAAACTCGAAATCGGGATGCGGGAAATCGGAAACATCAGCGGCCGAGGGATCACGGGCGACGGCAACCACCACCGAGGGACGATGGCTTGAAACACGCCGCAGGACAAAGTCGAGGTTGGTAAAGAAATCGAGCATGAACTCCTCTTTGGCCACGAACTGCCAGTCGTCCGCCGATTCAGGATGGACGACCGGTGGGCAGAGGAGGCTGTCGAGCGTCACAAGGCGTATCAGGTCGGTGCGCCCCAGCCATCGGGTATAACCCACCCATCGCTCACCGTTGTCGCGGTCAAATCGCTCAATGGCCGTATAATAATACATGGTTGAAAATCACCGGCGCGAGGAGTTGCTGAACGAGCCAAAATTGAACCACGCCGGGACGGTGGCGCAAGGACAAACCGGCGTCCTGCCAGTCCGCGGGCGCATCTCAATATTTGAGCCGGGCTATATAAATTGGAAACCGCAGGGTTTAGAGTTATTTCATTAACACCCCGCTAAAGCACGGTGTTAATGAGAGCCAGATGGGAATCCGCACAAAAATTGATGCGCCCGCCTGCAATCTGGCCTGAAAAAACGCATTGAATTGGTGGTGATGCCCAAGTGCGTCTCAGTGCAGCAACTACAAAATTACTGTTGCCACTTCGTGTTTTTCTGCTAATTTCAGCCTCCCTTTCACCGCAGTCGGCAAAGGAAAACGGCCTTAATTTCCGCGCTCGTGTGAGTGTGGAACGGCCATAACAACATCAAACTCAATCCCGTGTTCCGCGGGATGGTTCGTCGCCGCAGTGCGGGACGAATTTTTAACCAAAGGAAAATTGTGCTAAGCATTGGCGTAAAAGAATTGTTGGAATCGGGCGTCCATTTCGGACACCAGACGAAGCGTTGGAATCCCAAGATGAAGCCGTTCATCTTCGATGCGCGCAACGGCATTCACATCATTGACCTCAGCAAGACGCTCACGCAACTCGAAACCGCGTGCGACTTTTTGTCCCAGACCGTTCGCAAGGGCGGCAAGGTGGTGTTCGTCGGCACCAAAAAGCAGGCGCAGCAATGCGTCAAGGATACGGCGACGGAATGCGGCCAGTTTTTTGTCACCGAGCGCTGGCTCGGCGGCACGTTGACGAATTACAACACGATTAAATCCTCCATCAAGCGGCTGAAGGAAATTGAGAAAATGGAAGCGGATGGTTCGCTGGCCAATTACGTCAAACAGGAGCAGGCGGTCATCCGCCGCGAAGCCGGCCGGCTGCACAAGTATTTCGACGGCATCCGCGCAATGGACAAGATTCCCGCCGCGATGTTTGTTGTGGACATCAAACGCGAGCACAACGCCGTCGCCGAGGCGCGCAAACTCAAGCTGCCGCTCGTGGCCATCGTGGACACGAATTGCGATCCCGACCTGGTGGATTTTCCCATTGCCGCGAACGACGACGCCATCCGGTCCATCCGCATGCTTCTGGCCACCGTCGGCCAGACCATCACGCTGGCGCAGGCGGAGTTTGAGTCCAAACGTGCGCGCCGTCCGGCGGCGGAAGAAGCCGCGCCGGCTGAAGTGCAACCCGCCGAAACCGTGCCGGTGGAGGCCGCGCCGGTGGAGGCCGCGCCACAAGCGCCGGCTTGAAAATTCCGGCGGTTCGGAAATTTTTCCGGCCGCCCTCAACCCTCAACTCTCAACCAACAACCAATTTATATGTCTCAAATTACTGCTGCTGATGTTGCCAGGCTTCGTGAAATGACGAGCGTGGGCATGATGGATTGCAAAAAGGCGCTGACCGAGGCAAAGGGCGACCTCAAAGCCGCCGTGGACATTCTGCGCAAAAAAGGCCGGGCCACCGCCGCCGTGAAATCCGCGCGCGAAGCGAAGGAGGGCGCCATCACCCAATATATCGCGCCCGGCGGAAAACTGGGCGTGCTTGTGGAAGTGAACAGTGAGTCCGATTTTGTCGCGCGCAACGAACTGTTCCGCGCGTTTTGTGAGGAAGCGGCGAAGCGGTTGGCCGCCGATGCCAATGCCAGTCTGGAAACCGAGCGCGAGGCGCTCGTCTCGAAAATCCGCGAGAACATCAAAATCGCCCGGTACGCGCGGATGGAAGTCAACGGCAACGGGCTCATCGCCGGCTATATTCACACCGGCGCAAAGGTCGGCGTGCTCGTCGAAGTCGGCGCGGGCAAGGCGGAAACCGTGGCCAAAGAGGAATTCAAGCAGCTCGTCAAGGACATCACGCTTCAAATCGCGGCGGGACATCCGCACGTGGTTTCGCGCGAGCAGGTGCCGGCGAACGTGGTGGCGAAGGAAAAGGAAATCGCCGCCGAGCAGGTGAAGAACAAACCGCCGCAGGCCATTGCCAAAATTGTCGAAGGCAAACTGGAGAAATTTTACCAGGCTTATTGCCTCGTGGATCAGGGTTTTGTGAAGCGGAACTCCGAGGTCAGCCTGAAGGAACACGCGGCGCAAATTGCCAAGCAACTCGGCGACGAAATCAGCATTCGCCGGTTCGTGCGGTTTCAGGTCGGCGAAAGCGCCTGACCGGAAATTCAAAATTACCAGGGCGTCCATCCGGCCGCCCTTTTTTATTGGGTGCATCCTGGTGCCCGCACCGAACGCAACCAGTTTGGAGCGCGGCTGTGTGCAAAGCACCAGCCGCAGCACGTGGAAAAGCTCTGCGGCATCAGACGGATTCCAGCAGGCTGGTTTTGCGAAGCGGCTGCGGCTGGTCCCGCTTTGTGGGACACAGCCGCGCTCCGAGGACGGTGTCAAGATGCACTTTTTAATTTTGGCCGCGGCTTTGATTTGACGAGTTGTCCGCCGGCTGTTAAAAATTGTCCACGATGTTCCGCGCGCTTCCAGTTTTATGACGACCGTCAAAAAGCCAAAATTTTCCCGGATTCTGCTCAAGCTCAGCGGCGAGGCGCTCGGTGGCGAAAACGGCGTCGGCATTTGTCCCCAGGCGGTGCGCCACATGGCCGAACAAATCCGCGAGGTGCGCGAACTCGGCGTGCAAGTAGTCGTGGTGGTCGGTGGCGGGAATATTTTTCGCGGTGTGTCCGGCAGCGAGCACGGCATCGAGCGCGCCACCGGCGATTACATGGGGATGCTGGCCACGATCATCAACGCGCTGGCATTGCAGGACGCGCTGGAAAAGATCGGCTCGCCCACGCGCGTGCAAAGCGCCATCGCGATGTCGCAGGTCGCCGAACCCTTCATCCGCCGTCGCGCGGTGCGGCACCTGGAAAAGGGCCGCGTGGTCATCTTCGGCGGCGGCACGGGCAATCCGTTTTTTTCGACGGACACCGCGGCCGCGTTGCGCGCCAACGAAATCGGCGCGGAAGTGGTTTTGAAGGCAACGAAGGTGGACGGCGTTTACGATTCCGACCCGAAGAAAAATCCAAAGGCAAAACGCTTCGCGCAAATCACGTATCTCGAAGCGCTGCAAAGGCAGATCAAGGTGATGGACTCGACGGCGTTCTCGCTCTGCATGGACAACAAAATGCCCATCATCGTTTTTGATTTCTTCAAACCGCATAATCTTCGTCGCCTGGTCATGGGCGAAAGAGTGGGCACGCTGGTGACGGGCTGACGGATTGGAGTGTCGGAGTGATGGAGTAATAAGAAGACTGCAATTACTCCAGCACCTCAATCCCCCTTTGCTCTGCTTGCGGCGGGTGCATCTTGAGGGCGTGTTGCCCAAATTGTAGGGCGGGCTTTCGAGCCTGCCGGTTGCGAAGTTTTCCAACTTCGCGGACCAAAGCTGACAGTTTGACGCGGAATCTGGGGACTGGAAAGTCCCCAGAACCGGCAGACAGGAATGTCTGCCCCACATCCGAAGCGGAAATCGATTTGGGCAACACGCCCTTGATACACGCACCGAATGGAAATAACTCCCTCTCCCCGTCCAAACGGGGAGAGGGTTGGGGTGAGGGGTTCGTGCTTGTAAACATTGGCCTCCTCACTCCGGCCCTCTCCTCCTTCAGGGAGGAGAGGGAGAAAAAATGGTGCGTGTGTCAAGATGTGCCCGCTTGCGGCTGTTGCTTTGCCTGGGAGTTGATTTATTCACAAAAAGAGCGCATGGTGCATCATGAGATTCGTGTCGCGCGAGGATGCGGGATGCAGGCTGGGGCGGTATTTGTGCGAACAAGGCGTGGAAGCCGACCTGGTGCTGGGGTTGCCGCGCGGTGGCGTCGTGGTGGCTGCGGAAGTGGCGCATATTTTGCAACGGCCGCTTGATGTGCTCATCGTCCGTAAAATCGGGCACCCCTGGCATCGCGAATTTGCCGTCGGTGCGCTGGCCGAACCGGACGTGGTCATTCTAAACGAGGCTTCCTTTGGGAAAAAATCCATGGCTCGTTTTCAGTTGAATGAAGTGATTGCGGAGGAAACCGCGCGTTTGCACGCTTACTGTTTGAAATTTCACCCTGCCGGCGCACTGTTATTGGAGGGCAAAACAGTGTTGCTCGTGGACGACGGACTCGCCACGGGCGCAACGGCCGAGGCCGCCGTGCTCTCAGCCAGGCGACAACATGCGCGTCGCGTTATTGTCGCGGCGCCGGTGGCTTCGACAAACGCAGTTGAACGACTGGCCCGTGTCGCTGACGCTGTCGTGGCCTTGGTCACGGACCCGGACTTTGCGGCGGTGGGCCAATACTACGAGAGTTTTTTGGAGACGGGCGATGAAGAGGTGCTCGCATTGTTGCCGGGGCAGGCAGTGCATGGCCAGCCGGGGCCGTGACGAAAATCTATGCCTGAACTCCCGGAAGTCGAAGTGCTTGTCCGCCATTTGCGCCCGCTGATTCGCGGCAAAACCGTTCGCGGCGTGGACGTGCGGCGGGCAAAGGTGCTGGCGCCGACTTCGCTTCGCAAATTTCGCCAAACTTTGCTCGGCGCGAGATTCACCGGACTGTCGCGTCGCGGCAAATATCTTCTGTTTCAGCTTCGCGCGAAAACCGGCGGTGAACCGGTGACGCTGCTGGGACATCTGGGCATGACCGGCCGGATTTATCTCGCGCGGAAAAACGAGCGTCCGCCCCGGCACGCGGCGGTCGTGCTCAATTTGGGGGGAGAAAATTTGATTTACGAGGACACGCGCTATTTTGGCCGGTTGACGCTGGACAATTCCGCCGTGAAAAGGCTGGGACCGGAGCCGCTCGACGGCGACTTTGACAAATCGGCGTTCGCGCAGTCGCTGAAACGGTCGCGGCAAGCCGTCAAAATCAAATTGCTGGATCAAACACTCGTTGCCGGCATCGGCAACATTTACGCGAGTGAAGCGTTGTTTCGCGCCCGCATCCCGCCGCGATTGCCGGCGCGAAGACTGACCGGGTCACAAGTCGCGCGGCTGTGGCGGGCGATTCGCAAGGTGTTGGCCGAAGCCATCGAATGCGGCAGCACCGTGCCGTTGAATTTTGGCGGGAGCAGGTCGGACGGACTGTTTTATTTCGGCCGGGCGGCGGGCACACCGGATTATTACGAGGAACGGTTGCGGGTTTATGATCGCGCGGGGCGGCCTTGTCCGAATTGCGGCGGCTTGATCAAGCGCATCCGGCAGGCCGGGCGGAGCACGTTTTATTGCCCGCGCTGCCAGTCTGCGTGACGAATCGGTTTGACGCGCGGTTCATCGGCTTGTAAAGTCATTCCCCTTTGGATTCCAGAGTAGCTCAATGGTAGAGCGCGCGGCTGTTAACCGTGATGTTGTAGGTTCGAGCCCTACCTCTGGAGCCATTCAGAAAACCACCCCAAAAACTCTTCGCCTGCGTCAGGGATATTTGAGCCGGAAGAACTGGCTGCTGTTGGACCGTGAAAGCGTCACTTGATTCTGCCCGTTCGTGACCACCGGGGCGTTCGTTATGGTCAGCCAGTTGGTCGTGGTCAAATTGGAATTTTTTTGCAACTCAAAACCTCCGGGAGGCGACGCCCATGAAAGGACCACGTTGGTGCCGGAGGGCGCAATGCCCAACGCCGCCGGGGGCAGGGAGACCTCGAATATCGGGCTTGCCAGATCGGTCGCCGCAAAAATGTTCGTGCCGCCCTGGATGGTGACGAAGCCGAAATATTGCCCGGGCGGGGTCGCCGGGTCGATCTCGATTCCAAATACAACGTCACTGTAAGTTTCAAAGGGCAACAGAATGCCGGGAACGTTCGCAAAGAACGCGTTCGTGTCCGCCGCGAGATGGCCGGCCGCCTCAGCGATGAAATCGAACTGGATGTCGTTCAGGAACAGATTATCGGTCAGGCTCGCGTTGATCAGCGTGCCGGTGAAGAAGAATTCGTTGCTCCCGACACCTGACCGCACTGCGGGGGTCAGGACGAATGCCAGGTCCGCCCGTGCCGGTGCGATGGACAGCAGCAGCGCCAGGCCGGACAAAAGCATGAATGGTTTCAGGCGCATGGTTCGTGTCCGTCAATGGCCCACCGCATACAACGTGGCGTTGTTGATCGCGTAAACGATGCCATCCACGCCGACAATGGTGGGGGTATAGGCCTCGCCCAGGCCCGAGGTCAGCACGTTTGTTTCCGAAAGCGTATTGGACGTCAAATCCCAGCGGTAAAGCTTGCCGTCCTCGTTGTTGGCCAGAACGGATTTGGTGAACGGATCGACGGCTGCCGAATTGATGCACCACTCGCGCACGGCATTGGGGTAGGTGGGGCGAAATCTGGAATCCGGTGTGGGCCCGGCAATGGTGAGGACTTCATTCATCACGGTGGCTCCGGAGATGGGGTCCGTCATGCTGGTCCGCGGATCAAGGATGGCGATTTTATTGACGCCGTTGCCGCCGGTATCGGCATAATTGTTATACTTGGTCATCAGCAAATACGGCGAGTTGCCGTGGTAGGAAGAGACCAGAGTGGCGGGTACGACGGAAGCCGTGTCATCCCAACCAAATGCGCCGGGTATCTTGGTCTGCGTGAGCGTGCTGTTGAAATGCAGCAGCCAGCCGCGATCATGATTGGAGTAGAACGGATTCTCCAGCACGCCGAAATAGACGTCGCCGTCCGGTCCGACCATGGGTGAGGCCGTGCCGTCATCGGGCAGGTATGCATTATTGGCCGGGATTTTGGCATCCTGCAGATGGACTCTCGCGAGCGGGGTGAGTGTCCGGCTGTCCAGGGCAACGAGATATCCGAAACCAAAACCATAACTGATGTTGTTGACGGCAAGATACAGTGTCTTGTGATCGTTGCTCAACGCCGGGGCGCAGTTCATGACGACCTTGCTGATTCCGGCATCGCTGGCAACGTTGCTGGCGGCAACCCAGGTGCCGGTTCCATTGTAATCAATGCGGGCAACGCCGCTTCGGAGATTCAACGGCGTGGAGCCGGTGACTTGAAATCCGAAGAAAATGTTCCCATAGCGGTCCGCGGTGATGGGCGTGTTGATAAAAACGTTGTTCAGGTAGGCGTTGGTATTGGCGGTGTAGTTGGCCAGCCCGTAAAATGCGGTCTGCCCGATGGCCGGGGAAGCATTCGTCGTGTCCGGAGTATCGCAATAGTAAACCGTCCCGCCGCCGCCCGGAAAATAGAGCCGGTTCTTGGGGGTCAACGTGGGGGAAAAACTCGGGGTCCAATTGTGGGGCGGCAGGATGTAATCCGTGGAGCGCACCCAGTTTGTCGTGCCGGTGGCGCCGACCAGTGCTTCGACCTCAAATCCGCCCGATGCGCCCGTCTTCACCGGCACGATGACCGTGTTGGAGCGCGTGACGAGGGGCGAGCCGTAGTGGATGAACAGATCGCTTCCGCTATACTGCGGATTCAAGTCCACCGGCGTATGCCACAATATGTGATTGAGCGGTTGGGAGGTCACGGGCGCGATGGCGTCATGTTGGGACTCATGCCCGTAACCGCTCCACGGAAACCGGATGCTCTGCGCCCCGTTACTCTCCGCAACCAGCAAGCTGCAAACGGTTGCCACCCCCAGCCAATGATAAAAACTTCGTCTGGGGACACGGGTGGAAGCTTTTTTAAAGGTCTGCATCACGATATTTAATACATTAGCAGCGAAATGTTGATTGGGCAAGAACAAGCGGGACGAGGGCGGATGGAAAACGCGGAACCGGATGGTTCGCCGATCGTTAAACGGGGGACGGTTTTGATTTCAACTGCCGGGCAAAATTTCCACCTGCCGGCGCTGGAGCCAGCCGATCCTCCCGGAACCGTCGGTCACCTGCAGCCAGCCGTTTTTCCGGTCCAGCACGGCAAGTTCCGCGCCGTCGTGTGCGGTAAACGCGCTCTGGGCCTCGTCAAACGGCCCGCTGCGCGCGGTTGGATCTTGCGCGACGACCACAGCGGTTTGCTTTGAAAAATGGATTGCGGCGTTCACGCCGAGGCACGCACACGACAAAATGGTAACCGCCACCGCGCCCCGGGTAAAACCGCCCAACGCCGTTTTGAGCGCCGGACGAATTTGCGTCGCCGCCAGCAATGCAAGCATCAGCCAAAATGCGACAACGGCCAATTCCGTCCACTCATTCAAAGTGAGCATGCCGAGCCATCCCGCACTGCGGGACCAGCGGCTTTCACGGAGCGTCGGGCCTTGCACCTGGTTGCGCGCGAACTCCAGATTGGCCCGCACCTCCGCATCGCGCGGCGTTAATTGCGCCGCCTGGCGATATGCGGCAATCGCGCGGCCAAAATTACCGGATTTGAATTCCGCATTGCCGTAATTGAAATAAAGCGCCGGGGAAACCGCGCCGGATTGAAGGATTTTTTTGTAGGTGCCGGCGGCGACGGCAAATTTGCCTTCGGCATAAAATTTGTTCGCGGCGTTGAATTCGGTCGTAATGTCGGCGGCCATCGCGCTGCCGGTGAAAATCCAAACCGCCATGGCCACCAGCAAAATGCGCAGAAACACTTTCAGGCTCCTCGATTTTCTCAGTGGATAACATGATGTGTAACAAGCCTCTTTGGGTGCCATCATGAAATCCGGAATGACGTCCGCCCTCACCCCAGCCCTCTCCCCTCCGTCTTCGCTACGCTTCGACGCGATCGCGCCAAAGCCGAAGGCGAAGGCGGACAGGAGAGGGGGAATCATTCGCCGCGTTTTGAGCCGTGCAACAGGCCGTGTGGTCGTGCCTCTCACTACCGATGACACAAAATCAGTGACGGCGCCAAGGATCGAGAAATTATCCGGCGTTGTGACGCTGCTCACCCTCTCCCCGGTCCCGATTCGGAATCGGGATTTCAGTCCGAGGGCTGGGGTGAGGGCGAGCATAAACGGTAATTCCACTGAAAACGTTGAGAAATCCATTTTCATGCTTTCACATTTTGCAGTTCGCGAACGGCGTTTTCAAATTGTGGAATCACCGCGGCCAGTTCCCCGCTCGTTCGCATGGGCGCGTAACGCGCCTGGTTGCAGAGTTGAAACAATTCGCGCAGGCCGGCCAGTGTTGTTTCCGGCGCGCCCAGCAACACCAGACGCTCATCAATCACGACTTCGGTGATGGACGACGCGGAACAATCCAGCCGTTCGCCAAGCTGTTCCTGCAAGAGCCGGAACAGTGTGGCAAAGAATTCGTCCGAGTTTTTTTCCGCCGCGAGGCGATGCAAATCGTTCAATCCCTTACGAACGAGTTGGGCGACGCGCCGTTGCCGTCGCAAACGGGGATTGTTCGCCAGACTGTCCGTGCGCTTGCGCCACACAAAGGCTGCGAGCCATGCGAACACAGGCAGGCTTTGCATGGCGAGAAACACCGGTCGCGTCAACAACGGCGGGCCGGCTTGTGTGAGTGCGCCGGGTTGCTCTTTGATGGGAAGAATATCCTGTTGCGGTGGCAGAGGTTGCGGGTTGGGCGTTTTCGTGGCAGCAATCATCGGCGCGGGCGTCGTGCCGCTGGACTGCACGGCGAGTTGCACCGACGGCTGCCTGAGCGTCCGGTAGGTTTTTGTGTCCGGATTAAAAAAGCTGAACGAAAACACCGGCAGTTCATGAACGTCCGTGCTTTGCGGCGCGACAATTTGCTCGAACGTTTTTGTGCCTTGCAGGCCAAGCGGGTCGCCGGTTTCAACTTTGGACGTGGGCGGATAAGTTTTGAAATCACGCCAGGCGGGCTGGTCGGGCAGTGTGAGCGCGTCGAGCGCGCCGCGGCCTGAAATTTGGACGCGCACAGTGATGGGATCGCCGACGGCAACATTGGTCGGGCCGGCGGTGACGGTCATGGTGTAATCACCAATCGCGCCGTTGAAATTCGGCGGCGCGCCTTCGGTGGGCAACGGCAGCGATTCCACGTTCAGGGTATCCGTGGCGAGCGAGACTTGTTTTTGTTCGCCGCCGCCGAATATTCCAAATGGAAATGAATCGCGAGCCTGGTTGGCTGAGGGCAAAACCACCACCGCGCTGGCGGTGAATGGCCCGACGCTTACCAGCCCGGTCTTGACCGTGGTCAAGGCCAGCGAAAGGGGAATATCCGTATAAATCCGGTTGCCGATTTGGACCCGTTGCTTGGGGCTTTGAGCCATTTTGCCAACGGTGAACCCATTGGCGGGTGTGCCGGTTAACTGGAAATTGCCAAAATTCTGAACGTCGTCACGCAAATACACATCCAGCCGGGCAGCCAGCACTTCACCGGGGCAAACCTCCTTTTCCGGCAGCGTAAGTCTCATGAACGCGACTTCCGAACCGGAGTTGACGGCTGCCGGTGGCGGCGAATTCGGCGGCAGCACCTTCAATCTCAGCGACGGTGAACTTAACTGCTGTCCGCCAACGTCGGCGACCAGCGGCGGGATGGCGAAATCGCCGGCCTGCCGCGGCGTCAGCGTGAAATTGTACGTGACCGTGGACTTGGTTTCACCATTGATATAGCTGAACTGGCTCGACGGTCCGACGTAGGCGATTTGCAAACCGGCGACATTTGACGGCATGGGGACATTCCGTGGCGACCCATCCTCAAACGTCAGCGACAGGGTGGCGCTTTCGCCCAGCGCGATGGTGTCGCGGTCGAGTGACGCTGTGAACGTGGCGGCGTTAAGTCGCACACCGCCAAGGCACAACGCGGCCAAAACCAGGACCAAACCGGACCGGAAATTGTTCTTCAACCGACGTTCCATTTTTTCGAAACCACTTAAGAAATTCAGAAAGGTAGACATTCCAGGGAGCAAAATGTTCAGCTTCAAATCGTCTTCAACAGCGCGGCAATCAAGCCATCCGTCGTGTGCTCCTTCGCTTCGAGCGCGGGTTCCAACCCCAGGGTGCGGATGGCTTTGCTTGTTTCCGGGCCGATGGACGCGAGCTTCATTTGCGGGAATTTCTTCAGCAGTTTTGGCAGATCAAATCGCGCGTGGAAATGTTCCACCGTCGAACCGCTCGTGAAGGTAATCCAATCGGTGCCGTTTTTGAGCAACGTCCGGCCCGCCTCCGCCGGGTCTTCGGTTTCGGCCACGGTCTTGTAAACCGCGATGTCATCCACGATGGCGCCGAGTTCCTCCAGCGCGCGCGGCAAATCGGGGTTCGCCACTTCGGCGCGCAGCAGACACATCTTCAGATTCTCGATGGTCTGGAATTTCGCAAACGCCGCGGCGATTTTCTTTCCGGTAAATTCGTCCGGCGTCAAATCCACCTGGAGATGCAGCTCGCGCAGTTTCGCCGCCGTTGCCGGGCCGACCGCCGCGATGCGCGTGCCGCCGATGTCGCGCAAATCCTGGAACCGCCGGAAAAAGATGTCGAAAAATGCCGTCACCCCGTTCACGCTCGTGAACACCAGCCAGTCGTAGGAATTCAATCCCAGCAGCGCATCCACGATGGCGTCGGTCTCCTTCGGTTGCGTGATTTTGATGGTCGGCACCTCCAGCACGTCCGCCCCCAGTTCCGTCAGCCGTTGCGCGAAACTGCCCGCCTGTTCCGAACGCCGCGTGACGACGACGCGCAGGCCAAATAACGGACGATTCTCGAACCAATTCAGCTTTCCTCGCAATTTCACAACGTCGCCGATGACTGTCAGCACCGGTGGCAATAGTTTTTTCTCAGCGGCGAGACCGGCAATGGTGGCCAGCGTGCCGGCAACGGCCTGTTGCCGTCCCATCGTGCCCCAGCGAATCATGGCCACGGGCGTCTCCGGCGACATGCCGTGCTGGATGAGCGACGCCGTCCATTTGCCCAGGCGGTCGGTGCCCATGAGCACGACTTTGGTGCCGGGAATTTTGGCGATTTGATCGTAGCGCAAATCCGTTTTTGCGTCGGCAGGGTTTTCGTGGCCGGTGAAAACGGTGAAGCTGGAGCAATGGTCGCGGTGGGTGAGGGGAATGCCCGCGTAATTCGGCGCCGCCACGATGGACGAAACGCCGGGCACGACTTCAAAATGAATTTTCGCCGCCGCGAGCGCCTCGGCTTCCTCGCCGCCCCGGCCAAAAATGTAAGGATCACCGCCCTTGAGCCGCACGACGCATTTGCCTTGGCGGGCCCGGGCGATGAGCAAGGCCGTGATTTTCTCCTGCGGCATGGACATGTTTTTGCCACGCGCAATGAGTTCAGCGGACGGCGGCGCCAGCCGGAGCAGGCCGGGATTCACGAGCGCGTCGTAGAGCACCACGTCCGCGCGCCGGAGCAATTCCGCGCCGCGCAACGTGAGCAGGCCCGCGTCGCCCGGCCCCGCGCCGACGAGATAAACCGTGCCTTTAAATTTCACGCGCATACTTTATTCGAGCGGTGGAGTTAATCAATGAAAGAGGGCGGGGGAACTTCACTCAAAGGTCTTGAATGATGCGGCGCACTTCGTCATGGCTGCCGGCAAAGAAAAATTCCAAAGCCCCCGCGTTGTGCCGGAACAGCAGGCGCACCTTCAACCCGGCGCGGCACTCGAAAATATTTTTCCTCAACCGCCGGATGGAAATCCCGCTGTGAGTGTTCGGATGGCCGAAGCAATCGGGAATCGCCTGAAGCGCCGATCCAACGCGCGCGAAATCCGCATCGCTCAAACTTTCGAGCGCGGCCTGAAAGCGCGCGGTCAGAAAAATGGCGGGTTTAGCCACGCTTGAGTTTTCCGGTGAAAGGCTTGAGCCGCCCCGCTTTGCGTTCAGCGTCCAACTCCTGGTTCATCCGTTCGGCAAACCGGTCCAGTTGCTCGCCCGTCACACCATATTCGTGTTCGGCGTAATCCTCGGAATAAACTTTGACGGGACGAAAGGCGACCACCTCGCCGTCAATCGTTACGCCGACATCTTCCCCTTTCAAGCTTCGCTTGAGCCACGCGCCCAGATTTTGCCGGGCCGCGGTGACGGTAAGTGTTTTCATAAAGACATTTTAATGTCATTATTGCGCCTGTCAAGCGCCGCGCAACGTGAGCCAGCCCGCGTCGCCCGGCGTCCTCGCTGGGTACAACGTGCGCGGAAACTGTCCGGCGCGACGCCAGACAGGGCGACCGGGACGGTTGCGCTCCCTAGTTTCAATTTTGGGATGGACGATAGGGGCAAGGGGAATTTCAATTGTGACGGTTCAAGATTACGTGGTGAAGAGTTGGTAGGGCGGTCGCTGCCGCGCCGCCCTGATATTTGGGCTGCGCGGCAACGCAGCCCTACCATTATTTGATGACGTGGTGAAGTCGGCGCAATCGGCGGCGGTGCTGGTCCTCGTGTATTGAACGACGACCGGGTTTGACGCAAAGACGCAAAGACGCCAGGGCGCAAAGCTGAAGCGTTTTGAAAATTCGTTGGTGGGCGGACTTTGCGCTTTGAACTCGCGCCATTGCCGCATATAAATTCCGTGTGCCTCAACCGGGACAACCCGCCATCAATGCCGCCACGCGCTGCTGCGCGGTCTATGGCTTTCCCATCCGCCATTCCGCGTCGCCCGCCATGCACAACGCCGCGTTCGCCGCGCTCGGCCTGAACTGGCGTTACCTCGCGTTTGAAGTCCGTCCCGACGATTTGCGCGCCGCCATTGCCGGCGCCAAGGCGATGCAATTTGCCGGCCTGAATCTGACCGTGCCGCACAAGTTACTCGCGCTCGGTATGGTGGATGCGCTCGACATTTCAGCAAAAATTTGGGGTGCGGTGAATACCATCCGCTTCGAAGGGCGCACGGCGAAAAGCGACTGGCTTCCATTGCGCGAATTCAACGCGGAACCAGCGGTTGAAATTCGCACGCAAGGATTCAACACCGACGCCGAAGGTTTGGCCAACTCCTTGCGCGAGGATTTGGGCATTGAATTGCGCGGCAAGAAAGTATTATTGCTCGGAATCGGCGGGGCAGGGCGCACGGCGGCATTGAAGCTGGCGTCCGAAAATGTCTCAGAACTGTTTCTTGTGAACCGGACATTTTCAAAAGTATTGGAGGTTCAGCAGGAAATCAAAAAGAACTTTCCTTCTGTGTATGTCGGAAATGGTTATCCAAAAACCGAAGTTGATCTCGTTATCAATGCCACGTCGCTTGGTTTGAAAACAGGCGATGCTTTGCCTTTGGACGAAAAACAATTTTCGTTGAAACAAACGCGCGCCGTTTATGACATGATTTACAACCCGGCGGAAACGGCGCTGCTTAAAGCGGCCAAAGCCGCCGGTTGCCACGCGTCCAACGGCTTGGGCATGTTGCTGCATCAGGGCGCCAAGGCTTTTGAAATCTGGACCGGACAACCCGCGCCGCTCGATGTGATGCGCCGCGCCCTCGAACAAAATGTTTATGGCTAGTGAACGAACCCCTCACCCCGGCCCTCTCCCCGTTTGGCGGGCAGAGGGAGGAAGATTCGCGTTCGCGCGAGAACATTCCTTCTCCCCGCCCAAGCGGGGAGAAGGTGGTCCGCGCAAAGCGGGACCGGATGAGGGGATTCTCCAAATAGTTTCATGAGCATTTCTTTTCACAACGTTTTCAACGCCCATAACTGGGCGCTGGTGCCGTTTCATTTCTGGTCATTGTGCTTCTTCGTGTTCGGCTGCATTGTCGGCAGTTTTTTGAACGTGTGCATCCATCGGCTGCCGTCGGGCATGAGCATCGTCACGCCGAAGTCGCATTGCCCGCACTGCAAGTATTCCATCCCGTGGTATCTGAACATCCCGCTGGTGACATGGCTGGTGTTGCGCGGACGCTGCAAAAATTGCGGCGCCCCCATCTCGCCGCGCTATTTCATCGTCGAACTGCTAACGGGCGCGGCGTTTCTAAGCTGCTGGCTGGCGTTCGGCAACGCGAGTCATCCGCTGCAGTCCATGCCGGTTGCCTTTGTTTACGCGATTTTTCTCGCGGGACTGATCGTGGCAACGTTCATTGACTTCGAACATTTCATTATTCCCGACGAAATCACGCTCGGCGGCATGGCGGTGGGTTTCGCCGCGTCATTTTTCCTTCCGTCGTTGCACGATGCGGACACGTTGAATGTTGGGATGTGGCGGAGTTTTATCGGCGCGATTGTGGGCGCAGCGACAATTTACGCGATTCTGCGGCTGGGTAAATTGCTGTTTGGCCGGCAACGGGTGAAGTTGCCGGTGGAGACGAAAATTATCTTCACCGATACTTCCGTGCATCTGCCGGACAAGGAAATTCCCTACGAAGAATTATTTTACCGGGAGTCAGACGTAATTGTGCTGCACGCGCGCACGGTTGAACTGGTGGATCGTGGCTACAAAGACGTGCTGGTGCGGCTGTCGCCGTCGGCGCTGGAGATCGGTGAAGAAAAGATGAATCCCGACGACGTGCCGTGCCTGGAGGCAGTGAGCACGGAAATCGTGTTGCCGCGCGAGGCAATGGGCCTGGGCGACGTGAAATTCATGGGCGCGATTGGCGCGTTCCTCGGCTGGCAGGGCGTGATGTTTTCGCTGATGCTCAGTTCAATGATTGGCGCGGTGGTCGGGGTGACGCTCATCGCGATGCGCCGTCGCGAATGGTCATCGCGCATGCCTTACGGGCCTTACATCGCGCTGGCGGCGGCGATCTGGATTTTCGGCGGGAAGAGATTTTTCCACGCACTCTTCGCCATGTGAATGATTTCGCAGCGCGCCAGCTGGCTGGGGACAGCCAATGTTACGGGAGTTTTTTCACCTGAACTGCAAATAAACGCGGCTGCCATTGGCTTTACGCCGCCGGACTGATTTTCCGTCAAGGGGTCAGTCCTCACTATTGACACTCAGCGGGTCTTTTGGGAATATTCGGCTCGATGCCACGCAAACTTCGACTGGAATATGAGGGGGCGATCTATCATGTGATGAGCCGTGGCGACCGGCGGGAGCCGATATTCAAGGATGACGCCGACCGGAAACGTTTTCTGGAAACCTTGACCGAGTGCTGCGGCAAAACCGACTGGGAGGTGCAGGCGTTCTGTCTGATGTCCAACCACTTTCACCTGGTGGTGGAGACGCCCAAGGCCAATCTGGTGGCGGGCATGAAATGGTTTTTGGGGACTTACACGGGGCGGTTCAACCGGCGGCACAAGTTGTTTGGTCATTTGTTTAGCGGCCGGTACAAGTCCCTGATCGTGGACGGCAGCGGTAATGGCTACCTGCGGACGGTGTGCGATTACGTGCATCTGAATCCTGTCCGGGCGAAGCTGCTAGTGTAGTGTCTCGTAAACGGCTTTCAGTTTTTGGAGTTTGGCCAGAATGGAATCGGTTGATGCCGTCCAGATGAACGGTTTGGGCTCTGTATTGTAGCACTGTAAATACTTTTCGATGGAAGCAATCAGGTCCGGCACACTCACGAAGGTTCCCCGGCGGATCGCTTTGTCCGTCAATTCCCGAAACCAGCGTTCCACCAGATTGGTCCAGGACGCGCTGGTTGGGGTGAAGTGCAACTGAAAGCGAGGATGCTTTTCCAACCAGCGTTTCACGCGAGGATGCTTGTGTGTGGCGTAGTTGTCCACGATCAGGTGCAAGCACAGTGGCTCCGGGAACTCGCAGTCCAAATGGCGCAAAAATTTCAAAAACTCCTGATGCCGATGCCGTGGCAGACATTGGCCCACCACCTTGCCATCCAACATATTGAGCGCGGCGAATAGCGTCGTGGTGCCGTGCCGCACATAATCATGCGTGCGGGTGCCACAACGCCCGCGTTTCATCGGCAGCCCGGGCTGGGTTCGATCCAAGGCTTGGATCTGACTCTTCTCATCCACACACAACACCAAAGCTTTGTCTGGCGGATTGAGATAGAGACCGACCACATCGGTCAACTTTTCCACAAACCGTTTGTCCCGCGACATTTTAAAGGTCCGTTGCAGATGGGGCTTGAGTCCGTGCAGATTCCAGAATCGCTGAACCGTGGCCTTGCTGAGTCCGTGCGCCTTGGCGAAGGAGCGACAACTCCAATGCGTTTGGCCGGCGGGCGGCGAACCTTGAGTCGCCTCGATAAGGCGTTGCAGCTTGCGCGAGCCATACTTGGGTTTGCGGCCACGGCCCGGAGCGATCTCCGTGAGCGCTTCAGGACCCCCGTCGCGAAACCGACGCTGCCACAATCGGATGGTGGGCTGACTGACCTTAAGTTGCCGGCCAACCGCTTTGCTGGTCAGACCCGAGAGGCTCAACAGGACAATCCGGGCCCGCTTGACCAAACTTTGCGGAGTGCTCGGGGCGCGAACCCAAAGTTCGAGTTGCTGACATTGCGTGTCGGTAGCATTGAGCATGCGGGCCAAGGTTGCCATGCCTCCATGCTAAAGGCAGTTTCAAAGAAGTGAAAGACAATTGTGAGACACTACACTAGCGGCGAGACAAACACTGCGTTCGTATCGATGGAGCAGCTATCCGTGGTATGTGGTCCCGCCCGGCAAGCGGCCCGGCTGGATGCGGGTGGACCGGTTGCTGGGGGAGATGGGTATCCCCAAGGACAGTAAAGCCGGGCGTCGGGAATTTGAGCGGCGGATGGAGCAGCGGCTGGATCAGGAGAAACCTGGACAATACAAATCGTTACGGCGGGGATGGTGTTTTGGGGACAAAGCCTTTCGGAAGGAATTGCTGGGGCAAATGGCTGAACGGGTTGGGGAGAGTCATTACGGGGCGGAGCGGCAGGAATCGGGCGAAGAGAAGGCGGAGCAGATCGTGGCGGAGGAACTGAAACGTCGGAAATGGGAGGAAGCGGATCTGGTGAAGCGGCGCAAGGGTGATCCGGAGAAGGTAAAGATGGCGTTGCGGCTGAGGCGGGAAAGCATTATGACGTTGAAATGGATCGCGCAGCGGCTGCACATGGGAAGCTGGACACACGTGTCGAACTGTCTGGCGACGACAATGAAATGAAGGCCAAAGTGTCAATAGTGAGGACTGTAGAGCATTAAGCGTGATCTGGCGCTTGGACGAAACGTGGTTATCCGGCAGGCGGGTGAGTAGTTTGAGGTGTGATAGCAAACTCAAACCCAAACCTACAACCCACCGGAGAACCACTATGAAGATCATGGTCGGAATTGACCTGCACAGCAACAACGCCCTCTGCGGCCTCATGGATGAAAACGGTCGTCGCCTTGTCCACCAGAAGCTCCCCTGCGACCTGGCCGCCATCCTGAAACTGCTCGAACCCTACAAGGACCGCATCGCCACCATCGCCGTCGAATCCACCTTCAACTGGTATTGGCTGGTGGACGGTCTCCAGGATCACGGCTATCACGTCGTCCTGGCCAATCCGGCCCGGATGCAGCCCTACAGCGGAATGAAATACACCGACGACGTTTCGGACGCCTACTTTCTCGCCGAGCTCCTGCGCCTGAACCTCCTGCCCACCGGCCATCTCTACGACCGCAAGACCCGGCCCGTGCGCGATCTGCTGCGCCGCCGGCTGCTTTTGGTCCGCCAGCGCACCACACTGATCTTGAGCTTCAAGAGCCTGAACGAGCGCACCCTCGGCCAGCGCGTGCCGCTGGCCCGCGTCAAAGCCATGCAGGCCGAGGAAGCCCAGGCCCGCTTCACCGACCCCGCCGACCAACTCCTGAGCGGCCAGCAGATTATCCTGATGGGCCACCTCACCGACTCGATCATGAAGCTGGAGCAACACATCTTGGGCGTCGTCGGGAAATGGTCCACCTACCAGCGCCTGCAGGAACTGCCCGGCATCGGCAAGATTCTCGGTCTGACCATCGCGCTGGAAACCGGCGACGCCCAACGCTTCGCCGACGCCGGGAACTTCGCCAGCTACAGCCGCTGCGTGAAAAGCCTGCGCACGAGCAACGGCAAGAAGAAGGGCGAGAACAACCGTAAATGCGGCAATAAATATCTGGCCTGGGCCTTCGTGGAAGCCGCGCACTTCGCCTGCCGTTATGACGATCAATGCCGCCGCTTCTACGACCGCAAGAAACAACAAACCAATCCGGTCATCGCGACCAAGTCGCTGGCCTGCAAACTGGCCAAGGCCGCGTGGCATGTGATGAAAGACGATGTGCCCTTTGACGCCGCGCGCGTCTTCGGGCCGGCCAGGAAAAGTGATTTCGGGGAGACCGGTCGTGAACCAGCAAAAGGGTCTGGACACCCGAGCCAACAGGACTGAATGGGCGCGGCTGGTCTCCCCCAGCCCCAAGCCCGCTGCGGCGGGAGTGGCCCAAGGAAAAAGATTATGGTGATTCGACCAAGCCGAGAGTCTGCGACAGGTTGGACGTGCTGCCGAAAGGCCGCGCGAGCCACAAGTCATCTCCTACTGAATGAACCCGGTTTGGCACTGAATGTTTTCTGGCTCCCGGCAGACCGGGAGGAGGGCGTGCGCTGCGTGCGAACGAAAGTCAGCACACGGCAGGCCGGTCTGGCACCCAGACCGGACGCGACACGCTGGAACCAGATGGGTGACTGAACGGATCACCTCCCGCGAGGGAGGGCCGCATCCGAATCAACGACTGAAATGACAGGAACGAATTGCACCTTGGACGCCGCCCGCAACGGCACGAAAAGACAAAGACAGCTTTTAAGAAAAAAACTGGCTGCCGGAAATCTATTTTCGCTCTTGACCGCTCACGCTAATGGGTGACCCGTTTAGAAATTCTGCGAACAAGGGGAAGGTGGCGTGGCGGTCGATGAGCGGGGCAAGGTTTACGTCGCGACCGGCAATATGTTCGTTTACGAACCATCCGGCCGACAGATTGACTTGATCGAAGTGCCGGAGCGTCCGACGAGCCTTGTATTCGGAGGAAAGAATCGCCAGACCCTCTTCATCACCGCCCGCAACTCGCTGTACGCAGTCCGCACCCGATATCCCGGACGATAAACGTCAGATTTTTTACCGCATGAAATGGCTTTGGATTCTCTTGTGCAGTTGCATCGTCGCAACGGCTGAAACGGCGACGCCGAGAGTCTGCAGACCTGGACGGTGACGAACGTGGACCAGGCTCACGGGGAGCTGACGTTGACCAAAGAACGCGCGGTGACCGGCGCGAGCGCCGTCCGGCTTCGCAGCGCCACGACCGGCGACAAGCCGATGCCGACTTCCCGCTATTATGGCACGACACCCGCAAAAGGTGCTTGCTGTTTCAGGCCCGGCTTATAGCCTTTACGTCCATGAGCAGGATCCTGATTTTATTGATCCTTTCGGGCACATTCACCCCTGTGATTCAATCGCAGGGTGCTGAATTAAAGGAAGCCTCCTATTATTTGACCGCCAGGTTTTCCCAATCCAGGCTGGAGTATAAAGGAAGACTGGCTTTTTCACCTTTAGACCAGCCGGATGAAAACTATCCGACCATCATGGTGGACCCGACAAAAACCTTTCAAACCATGGAAGGTTTCGGCGGCGCTTTTACCGATGCCGCAGCGGTGACTTTTTCAAGATTGTCTCCCGAGAAAAAGAAAGAATACCTGAACGCCAGCTTCGATCCGGTGAAGGGCAACGGATACACCCTTTGCCGAACAACAATCCATAGTTGTGATTATTCCGAAGAGTCTTATTCGTATGCCCCTGTCGAAGGGGATAAAGAATTAAAATATTTCACCATTGAACATGAGAAAAAGGATCGGATTCCCTTTATCAAAGAGGCCCAGAAAATTGCCAATAATGGCATTAAACTTTTTGCTTCGCCGTGGAGCCCTCCGGCCTGGATGAAATCCAACAACGACATGCTGTATGGAGGAAAGCTGAAACCGGAGTACCACCAAACCTGGGCGGATTATTTTGTAAAATACATTAGGGCTTTTGAAAAAGAGGGAATCCCCATCTGGGGTGTCACCGTCCAAAATGAGCCGATGGCTGTTCAGATTTGGGAATCGTGCGTTTTTACTGCGGAAGAGGAACGTGACTTCGTCAAAAATTATCTGGGTCCGACACTCATGAAAAACGATTTGTCGGACGTAAAAGTGATGATCTGGGACCACAACCGGGGAATTATGTACCAGCGGGCCCAGGTGGTTTACGATGATCCGGAAGCTTCAAAATATGTTTGGGGCACCGGCTTTCATTGGTATGTGGGCAACCATTACGACAATGTGAGATTGGTCCATGATGCCTATCCTGATAAACACCTGATTTATACTGAAGCCGGAATGGGCCGGGGCACACTCGATGACCCGGAGAAGCTGAACGAGTGGGATACTTCCGAGCGTTTGGCCAAATCAATGATCCTGGATCTCAACAACTGGACCGAAGGCTGGGTATTCTGGAATCTGTTGCTGGATGAAACCGGAGGCCCTTGTCATGTTGGTTGTCATGGCTTTTCTCCGATCATGTACGACAGCAGGAAAGATGAACTGGTGTACCTGAATACGTATTATGTCTTTGGCCATTTCTCCCGGTTTATCAAACCCGGCGCAAAAAGGATTATCGCCTCTTCAAACGATGATAATTTGCTCACTACCGCCTTTCTAAATCCCGACGGCAAAGTGGCTGTGGTCATCCTCAATGTTGGAAACAAAGAAACTTTCTTCCAGGTTTGGACCAATAAAAAAGCCGTAAAAGCCATCATGCCTTCACAATCGATTGTCACGTTTGTTTTTAACAACTGATTGTACGGACCAAAAAGAGCTTTTCCAGGCCGCCCGGTTCAGGCGACTGAAAAGCCCGTCTTACTCGTCTCCGAAACGACCGAACTCCATAAATGGCTCCGACAAAGCCGGAGGATCTATTTTGGTATTGGAGCGGGTGCTGTAAACGTAAACGGGTCACCCATTAGCGTGAGCGGTCAATAACGAAAAAGCATCTCCAGCAAACAGCCTTTTTCTTAAAAGCTGTTTTTGTCTTTGGCCGGTGCGGACGGCGTTCAAATCGCGAAGTCGTTGTATTCCGGTTTCACGGCTTCGGCGGGCGGCAACAGCATTCCGGCGCCGACGGTGGCGTTGGTGCTCTGTTCAATCAATATGAACGAGCCGGTGAGCCGGTTCGTGTTGTAGCCGTCATAGACAATCGGTTTGGCGGTTTTCAGCCGCACAATGCCGACATCGTTCATCGCCAGGGCGGCGGGAGCGGTTTCCGGTTCAAAAGTGGACATGTTGATGCGGCTTTCCACCTGAGTGACGACGGCCTGGACGGTTTGCGTGGCGTGCTTGAGGAAATATTTTTTGCCCGCCTGCAGCTTTCGCTGGTGCATCCAGCAAACGTGCGCGTGCAAATCGGAGTTTTGTCCCGGCAGGTTTTCCAGGCCCACAATCATGTCGCCCCGGCTGACGTCAATGTCGTGTTCGAGGCAAAGCGTCACCGATTGCGGACAAAAGGCCTGTTCGAGCGAACCGTTGTAAGTCCAGATGTCCTTCACGGTGGTCTTGATGCCGGCGGGCAACACGGCCACGGTCTGGCCTTTGCGCACTATGCCGCTGGCGATTTGTCCGCTCAGACCGCGAAAATCGTGCAGTCGCGTGTCGGTCGGGTTGTTCGGGCGGTTCACCCATTGGACGGGAAAGCGCAACGCGTTGAGGTTCCAGTCGCTGGCGATGTGGACGGTTTCAAGATGCGCGAGCAACGTCGGGCCTTCATACCACGGCGTTTGCTTGGACGGCTCGACAACGTTGTCGCCGTTGAGCGCGCTGATGGGCATGAATTTCACATCGCGAAACACGTCGAGCTTCGGAAGGAAGTCCTCGAATTCATCGCGGATTTCCCAATACCGGTCCTCGCTCCAATCCACGAGGTCCATTTTATTGATGGCGATGACGAGGTGCGGAATGCCGAGGAGCGCGGCGATGTAAGTGTGGCGGCGGCTTTGCTCAATCACACCCTGCCGCGCGTCCACGAGCACGATGGAGAGGTTCGCGGTCGAGGCGCCGGTGACCATGTTGCGGGTGTATTGCACGTGCCCCGGCGTGTCGGCGACGATGAACTTCCGCTTGGGCGTGGCGAAGTAGCGATACGCCACGTCAATGGTGATGCCCTGTTCGCGTTCGGCGCGCAAGCCGTCGGTGAGGTTCGCCAGGTTGATTTTTCCGCCGCCGGTGATGTCGGCGGAACGTTTGAGTGCCTCAAGCTGGTCCTCCATCAAATTCTTGGAATCGTAAAGCAACCGGCCGATGAGCGTGGACTTGCCGTCGTCCACCGAGCCGCAGGTGTTGAGTCGCAGAATTTCGATTGGGTGTTGCGTGTGGGGCATGGGAAAAGTTCAAGCACGGGTAAACATGAGGCGGCCGGCGTCACAACCGAAGGTTTTGGACTGCGGCGGGAAGCGAAGCGCCACGCCGCTTTGGAAGTTTGCTGGCGCTCGGAAAGCGGTGTCGCCGCTACGCTCTGCCACCGCACTCCAAATTGTCCGTGCCTTCTGACGCCGACTGATGTAGGCAGAAATAAATTCGTGTTTATCTGTGTTCATCTGTGGTTAGAAGTAGCCGGCTTTTTTCCGGTCCTCCATCGCGGCCTCGCCGGCTTTGTCATCGGCGCGGGAACCGCGTTCGGTTACGCGCGCGGCGGCGATTTCGGCGATGATGTCGTCCACGGAGTCCGCCGGTGATTCGACCAGGCCGGTGCTGATGATGTCGCCGATGGTGCGGACGCGGACGACCAGTTCCTTCACCTGCTCTTTTTCCTTGGGCGGCAGCAAATCAGTGACGGGCAGCCACTGGTTGTTGCGGCGGACGCATTTGCGCGTGTGGCTGAAATAAATGGCCGGCACTTCCAGCTTTTCGCGCTTGATGTATTCCCACACGTCCATCTCCGTCCAATTGGAGAGCGGAAAGACGCGCATGTTTTCGCCGGGATTCACGCGGGGGTTGTAAAGATTCCAGATTTCCGGTCGCTGACTTTTCGGATCCCACTGGCCGAAGCTGTCGCGGAAACTGAAGAACCGCTCCTTCGACCGGGCTTTTTCCTCGTCGCGCCGCGCGCCGCCGATGGCGCAATCAAATCGAAACTCCTCAATCGCACCCAGCAGGGCGGGAATTTGCAGTTTGTTGCGGCTGATTTCGCCGGGTGCGGGATGGGCCAGCCCTTTGGCGATGGCCTCTTCGACGGTGCGGACGATCAGCTTCGCGCCGAGTTCCTTCGCGCGCCGGTCGCGGAATTCAATCAACTCCGAAAATTCGTGGCCGGTTTCGATATTGAGAAACGGCATCGGAATGTCGGACGGGCGAAACGCCTTCTCCGCGAGGCGCAGCAGGCAGATGGAATCCTTGCCGCCGGAGAAGAGCAGGGCGGGCCGCTCGAATTCCGCTGCGACTTCACGCATGATGTGAATCGCTTCCGTTTCCAGATACTGCAAATGGTCCAGATGATACGAATTCATGTCTTAACCGGGTCTGGGGTCTGGCGTCTGGGTTCTGGGGCTCATGGTCGGTCGTTCAATGAGCGAATCGGGCCGCTGATGAGTTTGCCAGTTTGAACGCATTGGGATTGGAGTTTTTCCTGTTCGGCGATATTGATAAATTTGTTGTCGAGCAATGGATAGCTCATGGAGCGAACTTCGCCGCATGACCTGCGGGCTATGTTATAGGCTTGGCGCTTTTCCGCAACATGCAGGCTTTCCCAACCTTCCGCGACATTGTTCATCACGGAGACCGCCGCGCGCTGAAGCTGGTCGCGTAATCCAAAATCACGCGCCAGTGGCTCGCGCCGGCAAAGCGAATAGACTTCATTCGTCAGCACCCGCGCCGACTTCCACGCTTCCGAATTTTCAAAAGGTTCATTCATATTGCTTTTTGCCCAGACCCGAGATCCCAGACCCCAGAACCTACAATTAAATGCCAGACCCCAGAGCCTGCGAACCCCAGTTGGCATGCAGGCCGCACTCGCGTTTATCGTCGGCCTTGGCCGGATCGAAATAATCCCATTCATTCGGGAGATTATGCCGGTTCAGGTATGCTTCCATGTCCGCGTCGCTCAAATAAAAAACCGGGCTGACCTTGAGCGCGCCGGAATTTTTTTCCTCGGAAACAATATCCAGGCCGGCGCGATTCGGGTTCTGCACCTTGCGCAACGCAGCAAGCCAGACGGTCGGCGCCAGTTCCTTCATGCCGCGCTGAAACGGTTCGAGTTTCATTACGGCGCTGAACTGTTTCAGGCCTTCCTCGTCGTCCGTTGTCGGAATCGGGCCGTAAACGGCGTCGCGATGGGCGGCCGTCAATTTTGGCAGATACGCTTTGATATTCAGCTTGAGCCGCTTTTTCAAATCTTCCGCGTGTTTGTAGGTCGCGGGACGATTGTAGCCGTGATCCACCCATAACACCGGAATGTCCGGTTGCACCTGCGTGCAGAGATGCAAAATGACGGCTTCGTAAGGGCGAAAATTCGTGGAGACGATGGCGCGACCATTTGCTTGCGCAATGGCCCAGCGGACAATTTCGAGCGGCGATTTGGAACGCAACCCGGTGTTGGCTTTGGAAATTTGATCAGGAGTCATTTTTTGAACAACAAAGAAACGAAGTAACAAAGCGGCTTCATTCCCTTGTTGTTTTGTTGTTAGTTTGCCGTTGCCGGCTGCTCCTTTAGGAAAATCCGCTGGCACCAGTCGCCGAACCGTTCGCCGATATTGCGTTCTTTCGCAAAGCGGGCGAGCACGGGACGCAGTTCGTTTTCGATGTCCGCATCTTTGATCATGTCTTTCCAAATGCGATTGAGGCGCGTGCCGGCGGTGTCGCCGCCAAGCCAGACTTGATAGCGTCCCGGTGCTTTGCCGACAAACGCGATCTCCGCCATGTAAGGCCGCGCACAGCCGTTTGGGCAGCCGGTTGAGCGGATGATGATTTCTTCGCCGCCGAGGCCGAGGTCGCCGCAAAGTTTTTCAATGCGGTCAATCAAGCCGGGCAACATGCGTTCGGATTCGGCGAGTGCGAGACCGCAGGTGGGCAGGGCGGGGCAGGCCATGGAAGCCGCGTGCAGCACGGTCGCCTGGTTTTCCGTCTTCACGCCATGTTCGGCGAGCAGCGCGTTGATGCCCGCTTTGTCGGTTTCGGCGATGTTCGCCAGGATGACGTTTTGATTTGCCGACAAACGGAATTCGATGTCCGGAAATTTCTCCGCGATTTGGTGCAATGCGGTTTTCAAACGGCATTCGCCTGCGTCCTTTACACGGCCGGTTTCGACGAAGAGCGTGAGAAACCATTTTCCGTCCACGGCCTTGTGCCAGCCGTAAAGGTCGCTGGTGGTGGTGAATTTGAAAGACCGGGCCGGTTTGAGTTTGAGGTTGGCGCGTTTTTCGATCTCGGCCCGCGTCCAGTCCGCGCCGCGTTCAGCCACGACGTACTTGAGGCGCGCGTGCTTGCGGTCAGTACGGTCGCCGAAGTCGCGGTGAATCGTGAGCACGGCCTTTGCGATTTCGACAAGTTTTTCCGGTTTAAAAAAGCCAATGACATCCGCGAGGCGCGGATAGGTGGCTTCATTGCCGTGGCTGCGGCCCATGCCGCCGCCGACGGCGAGATTGTAGCCGATGAGCCGGTCATTTTCGACGATGGCGATGAGGCCGAGGCAATTCGTAAAAATGTCGAGGTCATTCACCGGCGGAATGGCGAACGCGATCTTGAATTTTCGCGGCAGATACGTTTTGCCGTAAAGCGGATCCACGAAATTTTTATTCTCCGGTTTTTCGAGGTCGAGTTGCTCGCCGTCAATCCAGATTGAGTGATAGGCCCTGGTTTGAGGCGCGACCGCCATGGCGACGCGGTGGCAATCGGCATAAACTTGTTCGCGCGCTTTCGTGTAGGCGGGCGTGGGAGGAGCGAGCACATTGCGGTTCACGTCGCCGCACGCGGCGAGCGTGGAGAGCAACGATTCGTTGATGGCCTTGATGAGCGGACGCAAATTGCCTTTGAGCACGCCGTGAAACTGAATGCTCTGCCGCGTGGTGATGCGGAGCGTGTGGTTGCCATATTGGGACGCCAGCCCGTCGAAGACGCGCCATTGATTGGCGGTCATCACGCCGCCGGGGATGCGCCCCCGGATCATCATGATGTATTTCTTGCCGGTCTTGCGCAGGTCGCGGTCATCCTGCTGGTAGGAGCCGTGAAACTTCAGGAACTGGTTTTCGTCCTCGGAAAAATGGTCGGCGTTCGCGTCGTTCAACGTCGCGGCGAGGGTGCTCGCGAGCGTCGGCGTCGCTTCCTTGATGACCTCGTTGTGCGTTAATTTAACCGGAGCTTCAGTGGTGTTCATAACCAAACCAACATGATAACTGGAACTGTTGTTTTGTTCAAGTGCAGCTTGTGAATGATTGTTCCGGGGGGCGCCGCTGGTTGCTACCACCAGCTTCATTTTTCGGATGGAACCGGATTGCCGGTCCTAGGAGCGCCGACGTCTCGTCGGCGTGGAATTGTCTGTCGCAACGCGGCGGGCCGGCGGGACGTCAGCCTTCGCTCTGAAGCTATGGCGCGACAGGCCGGCGCTCCCAGGACGCAAATGAATGGTGGCAGGCGGCAACTTGGGTGAATGGCCCGGGTTTTTGTAACTGCAATGCGGCGCGGAGCGTCTTAGACTTGCCGTGAGGTGTTGTGCTCTGAATTCCGTTGGATCCGGATCGGTTTGGTCATGAAAATACTGATTGTCATTCTACTGGCTGCGGGTGTGAGTTTCGCCTCCGCCTATTTTGTGGTCTCGAATCAAAAGGCCGCGCAATTGAAGGCGGCCCAGGCCCAATGGAACGTTGAAAAAGCGCAGCTCGAGGTCGCGGCGGCAGCCACAGGCAGCCCCGCTGTGCCGGCCCCGACCATCGTCATGACCACCCCGCAATCCGCGCCGGCGGAAGAATCGCCGCAGGACATTCTCAATGACCTGCTCAACATCAAGCTCGGTTCCGGCAGCGGGCGCAATACGGCTTTGCGGATGGTGGTTTTCAAGCTGGAATCCCTGGCGCAACGCGGCAAGGCATCGGTGCCGGCAATCCGGTCGTTCATCGGCCGTAATGTGGACGTCGAATACAGTGAGCAAAGCAATGCCAGCAACAACCAAACGGATGCCGGGGGTTCAACCAACCAGTCCAACCAGATCAATAACAACAATAACAATGGCGGATTTGCCGGAGGACCCGGCGGTCGTGGTGGCCGGGGCGGACGTTTTCGCCGCATTCAAAATCTGCAAACCGACTGGGTGGTCCCGCCGTCGCTGCGTCTGGGATTGGTCGGCACGCTCAAGGAAATCGGCGGGCCCGATGGGGAAAAGGCGCTGGCAGAAATGTTGAGCACCACGGCACGCGGCGTCGAGATTGCCTACCTCGCGCGGGTGCTGGAGGAAATCGCACCCGGCAAATACCGCGATGCCGCCATCGCCGCCGCCAAGGAATTGCTGCTGAACCCGCCGGCGATTGACAATCCCAACCAGCTCGACGACTTGTCGCGTTCCTACCTTTTTGGCGTGCTCGAATTTTTCCACGACACGTCGTTCGCGGTGAATGCGCAGCAAATGCTCGTCGGCAAGGATGGCCGGCTGGACACGGACGCGATGAGTTACCTCACGGGAGTATTGAAGGACCAATCCGTTTCCGCGCTCTATTCGGCCTATGAAAATCCGAACCTGACCAATCAATTCGACAAAATGTCGGTGGGGCGGGAGGTGCTGAATTACGTCGGACAGAATTCACAGGCCAACGCGCTGTTCACGGAAACGTTGAACAACACCGAACTGGATGATCGGACGAAAGCCATGACAATTGTGCAATTGGCGGGAGGCGGCTTCGGTCCGTTTACCTCTCAAAGCCCGACCGATCCGCAAGTCATCAACAACCGCATCCAACTGCTGACTTCGCTGCTATCCCAATACCCCAATAACGATACGCTTTCGCAGGCAATCAATGCGACCATCGGTGCGCTTTCCAGCGGCCAGCAGGTGGACATGCGGCAACTCTTCGG
>OLKY01000199.1_pt1 | contig 47185 bp, 43 predicted proteins | sample 1604231 | NCBI WGS metagenome assembly OLKY01 (sample SAMEA104055716, study PRJEB20765) | soil metagenome | biome: Arctic tundra; feature: Polygonal ground; material: soil | place: USA | collected 2011-09 | depth 0-0.5 m
CGCGGAGTCGAGTCCGGCCAACCGGTTTCCCCTTTGCCTTCGCCCCCATCCAATAAAAACTTTTGAGACAGTCTCTGCTGCGCGGCCATCATACCCGGCGGCGCAGCAGCGCCGCCCTACCATTTCCCCAACTTTTTCAGTCCCTGCTTGAAGACCGGCAGTTCCTTTTGCGCCAACACGCGAAAGCCCTGCTTTTGCAGGACGTCGCGGGCCTTGGCCACGTCGGGGACTTCGAGGACCATGATGGCGCGGTTGTTGGCGATGAAACCGGAGGCGTTGTCGAGGTTGATGTTGTGGCTGGCCAGGCAATCGGCCACGGCATGCAATCCGCCGGGCTTGTCCGGGACTTCAATGGCGAGCGCGTCCACCAGTTTGGCGACGAAGCCTTCGTGTTTGAGGGCCTGGTAGGCCATCTCCGGATCGCTGACCAGGAACTTCATCACGCCGAACGGGCCGGTGCTGGCCACGGCAAGCCAGCGGATGTTGATGTTGGCGTTGGCGAGGATTTTGGTGAAGTGGGCGACCTGCCCGGGTTTGTTCTCGGCAAAAGCAGCCACCAGTTTGACGTCGTTCATTTGAGATTCCTTTCTTGGAATTTAAGCTGAGACACACAGCGCTATTTTTCTCCCTCTCTTCCGCAAAGCGGAGGAGAGGGTCGGGGGAGAGGAGGCGCGTTTGTCAAGATGCCCCTCTCTCCGGCTCTCTCCCCGCTCGTTCCTCGTGGGGCGAGAGAGAACGCAACTGACCGGTTGCCCAAAACCGCGTAGCGCAGACATTCCTGTCTGCGGGTTTTGGGGACTTTCCAGTCCCCAATTCGAGCAGCCCAACCCTTGCCGTCATCGCGCCAACACGGGACAGGAATGTCCCGGAATCCCGCAATGCGGGACTGGAAAGCCTGCGCTACAACGTTGCGGTTCATTTTCATCCGGTTGTTTCACAGCTTGCGGTTGTCGATCACGCGTTTGGCCTTGCCTTCACTCACCGGCAGCGAGCCGGGCGGCAGGAGCTGGACTTGTGGTTTGATGAGGATTTCCGCGCGCAATTTCTCGGCCAGATGGTTCTGCAATTTCATGAGCTGCTCCACCTGTCCCTCGAAACCGGCTTCTGCCAGTTCCACCTTGACCGTCATCTCGTCGAGGCCCTCCAGCGCGATCAGATAATTTCTGCCAACACCAGACTGCGCCATCAGGACGCGCTCGATCTGCTGCGGGTAGATGTTCACGCCGCGCACGATGAGCATGTCGTCCGAACGGCCGGTGATGCGGTTCAGGCGGCGATGCGTGCGCCCGCAGGGGCAGGGCTTGGTGATGATTGAAGTGATGTCGCGGGTGCGGTAACGGAGCAGGGGCATGGCTTCGCGGCAGAGCGTCGTCATCACCAGTTCTCCGGCCTCGCCATCGCGCACCGGTTCGCCGGTCTGCGGGTCAATGATCTCGATGAGGAAATGGTCCTCCCACAGATGCAGGCCGTGCTTTTGCCCGCACTCGAACGCCACACCCGGGCCGTTCATTTCCGAAAGGCCGTAGGAGTTGTAAACGTCAAGGCCAAGGCCCTGCTCGATTTTGCGACAGGTTTCCTCGGTGTACGGCTCGGCGCCGACAAATGCCTTGCGCAACGCGAGATCGCGCCGCGGGTCAACGCCGTGTTTTTCGAGGAAGGTCGCGAGGTAGAGCGCGTAGCTGGGCGTGAGGTGGATGAACGTCGTCCGAAAATCCTGCATCAGCATCAACTGCCGCTCGGAATTGCCCGGTCCGGCGGGGATGACGAGGCAGCCGACTTTCTCCGCGCCGTAGTGTGCGACCAGCGCGCCGGTGAACATGCCGTAGGTCATCATGTTCTGGAACACGTCCTTTTTCGTGACACCGGTCATGACAAAGGACCGCGCGCACAGTTCGGCGGCGTTGTCCACGTCCTGACGCGAGAAGAATAGCGCCTTGGGTTTGCCGGTCGTGCCGCTGGAGGTATGCAGGCGAAGCGTGTCGTCGTAGGGCACTGCGAGCAGGCCGGTGGGATAATTCGCACGCAAGTCGGCGCTGTTGGTAAAGGGCAGGCGGCGCAGGTCGGCGAGCGACCGGATGTCCTCCGGCTTCACACCCAGTTCGGCGAATTTCTGCTGGTAGAACGGCACGCGCCCGGCCAAGCAGCGGACGGTGTCCTGCAGGCGTTTAAGCTGAAGACGTTCGAGTTCGGAACGCCGGATGGTTTCGATGGCTTGATCCCGGAACATGGTGGTCTGACGGTCATCGCGGACGCTGCGGAGGAACCACGCAGCGCCCGCGAATGCCCGGGCATCGTTTCGATGCGGGTTTAAAAAGTCAACAATATTTCGGCGCGCAGGAAGGTCATCAGGTCTCTGTGGCTGTAGTAATCGCCCTGCCAGACGAATTCGCTCCAGAGATGGGCGCTGACGTGGTCGTTGAATTTGTGTTTCAGGACAGTCTGCAGATAATGGCCGCGGAAATTGCCGTCATTGCTGAACAACGTGGGACTGGCTGCGCGCGTCGGCGTATCCACCGGGGCGAACATCGCGTTATAGGTGGCGCTGAAAGTCGTGTTCTTGGCGGGTGTGCAAGTCCAGTTGGGACCGAACCGGATAATGTTGTTCATTTGGCCGACCTTTTTGCTGGTCTCGGCGCCGTAGGAAAAAATATACATCTCGCTCCACCGCGGATAGCGTCCCCACAGGATGTCGAACATTTCGTCCGTGCCCTTTGAATTCGGGTCGTCACCGGACAAGAATTCCCCGACCAGACTGACTTGGTTGTCGTATTTATCCTTGACCAAATAGGTCAGTTTGCCATTGGCACCGTAAGCGTTGATTTGGCGCCAGTCGGTCGGGGAATTGATGTAAGCGGCCCCGATCATGGCGTCCTGTTTGCTGCCGAACTGGTACGCGCCTTCGATCGAGTAGGCCAAGTGTGTGGCGGGCGTGCCGGAAATTTTGGCGCCCAAGGTGTAAATGTCTGCATTGTCGCCGTTGGAATACTCCTTGCTGTCGCGTTTGTAGATGAAGTAGCCGTCAATTTGCATGTCCTTCACGGATTTATTGGACAGGTACAGAATGACGCCCTGCTCGTTCTGTTCGGTCAGGTTGTAAGGCGCGGGGCCGCTGTCGCCGGAACGGCCGAGGGTGGGAATCCACTCATCGGGCCTGGCATTTTGATAAATGTAAACGACATCAACCTTTGTCTGGATCTCCTTCGCGTCATAAGCGGCGCGGATGCTGTCCAGGAAAAAGGTCCACGACCCGTCATTGGGCGTGCCGTCGCCGACCAGCCACCAGTTCATGGGTTCGCCAAACTGGACGTCCTGGCGTCCGGCCGAGAGGGAAAGCGGCACACCGCCGATGTTGCTCCATTTTACGTAGGCGTTGTCCAGGATGCCGTAACGCTCTTCGAAACCCGACCGGGGCCCATATTGAGCGGAAGAGGACGGCTTCATCCATTCGCGTTGTTCTCCCGCGAAACGCGCGTTCACGCTCAAGTTGGTCACGGGCATGACGGAAAACCAGATCCGTTCCCGGAACCGGAAATAGTCCTGCTCGTGGCGGGCGGCGCCATCGTTCAAGGTGGCGGCATTATTGTAATACTCATTGCGAAACCGCACGTCGCCGCCCCAAGTGAACCAATCCGTTGGGTTCTTGGCCCCTTTCTCCCACTGGTCGTAGGCGGTCGGCGCTGGCACCGCCGGGGGTGTGGCGTTGGTTTGGGCCTGGATGATGGCAGACGTTGCAGTGAATACAGCGATGCCGATGACTAGTTTCAGAACCGATTTTTTCATGTGGTTTTCAATGTTTTGTTGATGAAAGAAGAATTCAGATTTTCGTTTCGTTGTTCTTTTTGTTGGAGGAGAAACAAATGTCCAGGTGCGCTTCATCCGACTTTCGCGTGAACGAACTTACCACCACCACCGTCAGCAATGACAGCGGCAGGGCGATGAACAGCGGATCCACCACCGGCCAGTTCGGCGCGGTGGCAAGGATGCTCTTCTTGACCAGCCCGATGACCGTGCATTCCGGCACCTTCACGAACGCGAGCCAGAAGGTGGACACGCAGAAGCCCACCAACATCGAGGCAATCGCGCCGGCCTTCGTCATCCGACGCGAATAAATTCCGCCCACGAACGCCGGCAGGAAAGTGGACGCGCACAGTCCAAAGAAAATCGCCGTGGCCCGGGCGATAATGCTCACCACCGCCTGCTCCTTCTTCGCGTAGTAACCCACTGCCACCGCCAGCACCAGACCCAGGAGAATCGCGATGCGGACGATATAAATCGTGCGGTTCGAGTTGCCGCCGGGCTTTCCGGCGAAAAGCTTCTCGAATACGTCGCGCCCGGCGGCGGTCCCGAGCGTGTGGAACTGGCTGGACAGCGTGCTCATGGCCGCCGCCAGCAGGGTGAGCAGGAACACCAGGCCGAACCACTTCGGCATGGCCAGGCTGATGTAGGTGGGAATGATCTGGTCGGAGTTGCCCTTGGCATAGACAATGGAAATACTGCGGCCTTGGGCCGGCTGGTTCGGCCCGACGGCGTCGGGCAGAAACGGCTGTTCCTTGTCCAACACCGCAGGAATCACGACACCTTCGCGTACAACGCCAAGTTCGTTGGTGGACTTGGCCACGGAAAGCCATTTGCCATCACCATCGGTTTTCACGGCGGCGACATAATTGGTCAGCGCCTTGCCATCCTTGCTGGTTTCCTTAATGGCATCCATCCACTCACCGGACGGGACCTTCTTCATCACCTGCAGGAATGCGTGCTGCTTGTCAGCATTTACCATCTTGAGCACGCGCCCTTGAAACAGCGGTCCGTGCAGAGCGAAGTACGCGTTCGACAGCGCGCCGGTTGTGAATGCCACGCCCGTCATGGCGAGGATGAACACGCCGCCGATGCCGACAGCGCGGTTCAACTCCCGTTTGCTTTTCACGGTCATGAAGCGCACCGCCAGTTGCGGTTGCGCCAGCACACCGATCCCTACCCCCATGACGATGGTGGAAACGACGATCCACCAGAGATTGTATTTCGTCTCGCCAAACCCGAACTGCGACATTGCTGTCCAGCCTTGATGGCCGATCGCCGTGAGCGCCGGCGGCGTGAGGTCTTTCAAATCGCTCAACATTTGATGTCCGTCGACCACCCCGCCGACTTTGACGTAGGTGTAAACAATCAGGATGGCCATGCCGGCAAACATGATCACGCCCTGCAAGGCGTCGGTGTACATCACGCCTTTGAGGCCGCCGAAGAAGACATAGGTGGCCACCAGCACCGCAAAAATCAGCAGCGCGGCGTTGTAGTCCATCCCGAACGACGTGGTGATGAACTCCGTCCCGCCAATCAACACCGCCGCGCCGTACAGCGGCATGAACAGCGCGATGACCAGGCCGGCAAACACCTGGATGAACGTGCTCTGATAGCGCCGGCCCAGCAGTTCCGGAAACGTGTGCGCGTCCAGCCGGTGGCCGATGCGCCGCGTCGGTTCTCCGAGAAAGATGAATGCGATGAAGATGCCGACGAAGATGTTGCAGAAGGTCAGCCACAGCAGGCTCATGCCGAACAAGCCCGCCACGCCGCCGAAACCCACGATGGCGCTGGTGGAGATGAAGGTCGCCCCGTAACTCAACGACATGACAAACGGGTGCACTTTGCGTCCGGCTACGAGGTAATCGGATGTTGTCTTCGTGCCGCGATAGCCCAGGTAACCCAGGTAGGCGGTGGCAAACACGTAAAGCAGGACGACGATGATTTCGAGCAGATTGACTTCGGCAAAAAACATAATTCCCTCCGGTTCAGTTTGAATTCATGCTTGCGGGGCGGTCCTGGAAGTCAGAGTTTCTCTTCCGCCTTGTCCTCTTCAGCAGCCCAGCGGACGTCTTCATGTTTAATCACATCCTCACCGCGGTTCCAGTTGAGCCAACCGTACACCACGCACAGCAGCGTGCTGCCGATGCAAAGCAGGTAAGCCAGCGCAACCCATTTATCTTCGATGCCTAACATAATTCAGTTCTCCTATTCTGATGCTTGCGTTTAACCATCACCAACTCCCGCGCCCGTCCCGGCCGCCGTTCGCCGATTCCAATGGAGGCAGCCGAATCCTGACTCGCGCGATTGCGGAAATTTTAGAAGCGATATACCATGAGTCCAGCTTTCTGAGCGTTTTTTTCCAGAAAGAAGCCTTAATAATGAAAAAGATACATTGCAGTGATTTTTGGACCAGGCCAACCGATGGGTGTAAATCCGCAAAAGCTGGCTTGTCATCGCTGGAGCATTTTGTTGCACTCGACGGCGTGTCATCCAGCCGGATGTAAATTCTGAGAACCCGCAAATTAAATGCCTTCAGCCAGACGACAACTCTTGAGTGGCAACGAAGCCATTGCGCTGGCTGCGCGTGACGCCGGTGTGGCGCTCGGCGCCGGTTACCCCGGCACCCCCTCCACCGAAATCCTCGAACGCTTCTCCGAACTGGGCGGGCGCGGCCAATGGTCGCCCAATGAAAAAGTCGCGCTGGAAGTGGGGCTGGGCGTCGCTTTCGCCGGCGCGCGCGCCATCGTCACCATGAAACACGTCGGCCTCAACGTCGCCGCCGACCCGCTGTTCACCGCGGCCTACACCGGCGTCTCGGGCGGACTGGTTGTCATTTCTGCGGACGATCCCGGCATGGCGTCGAGCCAGAACGAGCAGGACAACCGCCGGTACGCGGTGGCGGCCGGAGTGCCGATGCTCGAACCTTCGGATTCGCAGGAAGCCTACGATTTTCTGTTTGCCACGTTCGAGATTTCCGAGCGGTGGAAGCTGCCGGTGATATTGCGCGCCACCACGCGGGTCTGTCACAGTTACACGATCGTTCAGCCGCGCGGCCCGAACGGCGCACCCAAGCCGCCGCGTTTTGAGCGCGACATTCGCGGCCGCGTGATGATTCCAGCCTACGCCCGCCCGGCGCACCGGCGGCTGCGGCAGAAGCTGGCCGAAATCGGGGAGTGGAATGAAACCTGTTCCCTCAACCGCGTTGCCCCCGGCGAGAAGAAACTGGGGATCATCACCTCGGGCATTTCCTTCATGCACGCCCGCGAAGCCGCGCCGGAAGCGAGCGTGCTGAAGCTCGGTTTCACCTATCCGCTGCCGATGAAGAAAATTGCGGCGTTTGCACAGGGCGTGGACCGGTGCGTGGTGATCGAGGAAGGCGATCCGTACCTTGTGGACGCCATCCGCGCGGCGGGCATTGCGGTTGAAGGCAAGGCGGAGATGTATCGTTTTGGCGAGTTGAATGTGCCCCGCGTGCGGCGCATCCTCAACAACGACACCAGCCCCGAGCCGGCGCAGCCGCCGGGCAAGCCGCCGCAACTGTGCGACGGCTGCCAGTACCGCCTGGTTTTCGAGGCGTTGCGCAAGCGCGATTGCATTGTGGCCGGCGACATCGGCTGTTACACGCTGGGCGTGCTGAAACCCTTTGAGGCCATGGATTCCTGCGTTTGCATGGGGGCGAGCCTCGGCGTGGGGCTGGGCTTGCGTCATGTGTTGCCGCCGGAGCAGGCGCGGCGCGTGGTCAGTGTCATTGGCGACAGCACGTTTGTGCACAGTGGCATCAGCGGTTTGGTGGAGATGATTTACAATCCGCCGACCGAAGGACACGTGCTCATCATTCTGGACAATGCCACCACGGCCATGACCGGCCACCAGGAACATCCCGGGACCGGCCGGAAGCTCGACCACCAGCCCACGAACAAACTCGTGCTCGAAGACCTGGCCCGTTCACTCGGCGTGAAGCGGGTGCATGTGGTCGAGCCGCGCGTCGGTTCGAACGAGTTCGAGCGCACTTTGGACGAATGCCTCGCGAGCCGGGAACTGTGCGTGATCATTGCCCGGCGGCCGTGCATTCTCATCGTCAAACGGCTGCGCGAACTGGAACAGAGCGAGTGCGAAAAGAAGGAGGCCCCATGCACGGCCGGCTGACCAACGTGGTGGTGGCCGGGCTCGGCGGCCAGGGAGTGCTCAAGGCGTCGGACATTCTGGCCGACGTGGCGTTGCGCGCCGGCTTTGACGTGAAGAAAAGCGAGATCAAAGGCATGAGCCAGCGCGGCGGTTCGGTCACCAGCGACGTGCGTTTTGGCCAGACCGTGCTCAGCCCCATGGTGCCGCCGGGCGAGGCGGATTATCTGCTCGTGCTCGAACCGACGCAGGTGGAACCGCACAAACATTATCTCAAACCCAACGGGAAGTTGATCACGCCGGACGCGGTCGATGTCGGCAAACTGCCGAACAAGAAAACACTGAACGTGGCGCTGCTCGGCGCGTTGAGCGTGCATTTGCCGTTGCCGGAAGCCGGGTGGCTCGAAGCGTTGCGCGAGGCTTTCCGACCGGAGTTTTTCGAGCACAACCAGCAGGCTTTCCTGAGCGGCCGCGCCAGCCAAAGCCCGGGGAAGTGAAATAATGAACATCGAACATCGAACATCGAATGAAACCGGCACCAATCGGTTCGGTGTTCGGCGTTCGATGTTCGATGTTTGTCCGCCTATTGCCAACCAGCCCGGCGGATTTGCGCCCGGCGTCGAGAGTTCTCCAAACTTGTTATGATCAAGAATCGCGAAATTCCCCCCATGCACCCCGCCAGCGCGGCCGATTTCCTGCCCCTGGCGCAGTTGCGGGACGTGCAATTCACCCGCCTCAAATTCATCGTGCAGCGCGCCTACGACAATGTCGCGTTGTTCCGCAAACGCATGGACGAACGCAAGCTCAAGCCCGGCGACCTGCGCACGATGGATGACATCGTCAAGCTGCCGTTCACGGTAAAGACGGACTTGCGCGACACCTATCCGTACGGTCTGGCCGCCAGTCCACTTCAGGAAATCGTGCGCTTCCACGCTTCGAGCGGCACCACGGGCAAACCCATCGTCGTGGCTTACACGAAGGAAGACCTCGACGACTGGACGCGGGCGATGGTCCGCAGCTTCGCCGCGTGCGGCGTGCACAGCGGGGACATCGTTCAAAATGCCTACGGCTATGGCTTGTTCACCGGCGGCCTGGGCGCGCACTACGGCGCGGAAGCGCTCGGCGCGAGTGTCATTCCCATCTCCGGCGGCAACACCGACCGCCAAATCATGATTCTGAAAGATTTCGGCGTCACGGTCATCTGCTGCACGCCAAGCTATTTCCTGCACCTCATCGAACGCGCCGCCGAACTGGGCATGGACATCAAGGAGATGCCGTTGAGCATCGGCGTCTTCGGCGCCGAGCCGTGGACCGAGAACATGCGCGAGCGCATCGAAGCCGGGAGCGGCATCAAGGCTTATGACATCTACGGCCTGTCCGAGATCGTCGGTCCGGGTGTGGCGATGGAATGCACGCACCAGGCCGGCCCGCATATTTTCGAGGACATGTTCTACCCGGAGATCATTGACCTGAAGACCCACGAACCGCTGCCGGACGGCACGGAAGGCGAACTGGTGCTGACGACGCTTTGCAAACGTGCCATGCCGATGATCCGCTACCGCACGCGCGACATCACCTCGCTCGAACCGGCCCGCTGTGCCTGCGGGCGCACGCTCCGCCGCATCCGCCGCATTGGGCGGCGCAGCGACGACATGCTCATCATCCGCGGGGTGAACCTGTTCCCGTCGCAGATCGAAGCCGCGCTGCTCAAGGTGGAAGGCACGCTGCCGCATTATCAGATCATCGTGGACCGTCAGAAGGGACTCGACACGCTGGAAGTGCAGGTGGAGGTTACCAACGAAGCGCTCAGCGACACGGTGGGCGGCCTGGAGCAGTTGCAGAAGCAGCTCGCGCACTCCATCGAAGGCATCACCGGCCTGCGTCCCACGCTGAAGCTCGTCGCGCCGCGCACGATTCAGCGCAGCGAAGGCAAGGCCAGGCGGGTGATTGACAAACGAATACTGTAGGATCGCAACCGAAATGAGAAAGGCAAGCGCATGAAATTAAAACAACTCTCCGTCTTCCTGGAAAACAAGCCGGGCGCGCTCAGCGAGCCTTGCCGGCTCCTGGCGAAAGCCGGCATCAGCATCCAGACCTTCTCGCTGGCCGACACCCGCGAGTTCGGCATTCTGCGCCTCGTCGTGGAGGATTCCGACAAGGCGCGGCGGCTGCTCCAACGCAACGGCTTTGCGGTGAAGGTCACGAAAGTGGTTGTGCTCGAAGTGCCCGACCGTCCCGGCGGCCTGGCCGCCATCCTCGACGCGCTCGATGGCACGGGCATCAACGTGAAATACGCCTACGGCTTCACCGTCAGGCGGGAGAACAAAGGCGTGCTCGTATTCTGCTTTGACGACCCGGACGCCGCCATCCGGATTTTGCAAAAACAGGGGATCAACGTTGTGGGTGGTTCCGGCTTGCCCAAGCGATCGAAAAGTTAAACGGACATGGAAGATATTAAACGATGCCTCAAGAACGACCGCTTTGCCGAGCGCGCGAACGTCGAATTGTTGTCCGTCTCGCCCGGACACGCGACGGCCAAAATGGTTTTGCATCCGCACCATTTGAACGGACTGAATACGATTCAAGGCGGGGCGATATTCACGCTGGCGGATTATGCCTTCGCCGCGGCGGCAAATTCGCACGGCACCGTGGCCGTGGCCATCAACGTGAGCATCACCTTCATGAAAGCCGCCGCCACCGGCACCCTTTGGGCCGAGGCCCGGGAAGTGTCCAAGAACTTCAAAATCGGGTCGTATGTCGTCGAAGTGAAGGACGATCAGGGAGATTTGGTCGCGACCTTCCAGGGCCTGGCCTATCGTAAAAAAGACAAGCTGCCGATTTAACGGGAAGCGAAGATGGAAGATGGCAACCACGGATGGACACGGATGAACACGGATTTAAACCGAGATACAAAATAGCGAAGCCAAACAATCACTCGGAGGGGCGAGCTCCGCGAGACCCCATTTCCCGAAGGGGAATTTGCTTCTTTAAGGTTCCAATTTGGCACCTTAAAAACCAATTGACAGTATCCGCCAATGGCGTATAGAGCCCCGATGGGATTTGTGGTAAAGTCGGCCGGTCATGAAAAAAGAACTGTTTGAAGCATTGAAGCAAAGCCTGCGCGAAGCGGATCAAATCAAGCGCGGGGCGGCGAAGCCCTCGCGAGTTTTCAAAATTGATCCCAAGAATGACATTGTGAAAGTCCGGGGCAAACTCGGCCTGTCCCAGTCAAAATTTGCGGATGTTTTGGGCATCAGCGCCGACACGCTGCAAAACTGGGAGCAAGGCCGCCGGCAACCGACCGGTCCGGCTCGGGTGCTGTTGAAGATCGCCACCCGGCATCCCAAGGTTTTGCTCGAGGTGGCTTAGGGGGATTATCCATTTATTGGATGTTGGGCGTTCGATGTTCGATGTTGGATGTTTCCTTTCTGCTTTCTTGCTCCCGTCTTCCGCCACCGGTAAATAAAGCGCATGTCTCCGGCAACGCACCTCTTCATGAGCTGGGTGATTGCGGCCAAAACGACCGACAACTCGCGCGATTGCCGGCTCGTCACCCTGGCCGGTATCCTGCCGGATGTGGACGGCCTCGGATTGATCCCGGATGTCGTTACCCGGGCGTTGGGCTATCGGGGAACGCTGTACTACGAGCATTACCATCATTTTCTGTTGCACGGCATTTATGGTGGGATTGCGATTGCGGTGTTGATGGCCTGCTTTGCCCGTAGCCGCTGGCGGGTGCTGTTGCTGGCGTTGCTGGTGTTCCATCTGCACCTGCTGTGCGACTTCGCGGGTTCGCGCGGACCGGATCCCGATGACCTGTGGCCCATTTATTACTTCGGGCCGTTCAACAAAAACGTGATGTGGATTTGGAAAGGACAATGGCGACTGGATTCATGGTTCAATGAGATCCTTTCGGTGGTGCTGTTTATCTGGTCGCTGCGGATTGCCGTGCAACGGGGCTGGTCATTTGTGGGAGTGTTCAATCGCCGGCTGGACGAAAAGTTTGTGGCCGTGTTGCGCCAATGGTCCGCCGCTTGGAAAGCGCGGCGTGCCACGCCGAAGGTCTGATACAGGCGGAACTCCGCGGGCAAAATAATTGATCTCAGAGCAAGTTATTCAGCCACAGGTTGTTTACAAAACTTTGTCCCACGTGGGACAAAGTTTTGTAGCCCGTTAAAGAAGTAGCAGCCGACGTGAGGAGGCTCCGAATGAACGATTGTTTCCAAGAAAATTTGAGCCTCGTTACCTCGGCTGCTACGAGAGAAGACGTCTTTGAACGGGTTGTTAACCTTGTTTAATACTCTAACTGTCCTGAAGGAACACCCTCTGAAAAATCAATTCAGGCTCAATGTGCGGGTGCCTTCAATGTCTTCAATTGAAACGGTCGCCGACGAGTCGGTGATTCAAAGTGTGTTGCTGCACTCACAGAGCGCCGCTGCGAATAAGCGAAATTTTTAACAAACCGGCTTGCGGGAGGAGCGCACGCCGACTAAACATAACCCCAACATTTGAGGAGTGATGGACAATTTTTGACCAAGTGAGCGGTCGCACGAAATGTCAGCGATTTTTCCGAAGTGGACAAACTGGTTGCCGCTGCAGATTGGCGTCGTGCTGGCGCTGGTCGGCGGTGTGGTGACAGCGGGTGTCACTTATTATTGCACGCCCAAATATACGCGGGCCGGTTACCAGCCGATCCAGCCGGTGCCATTTTCGCACGCGACCCACACGGGGCAACTGGGCGTTGATTGCCGCTACTGCCACAACACGGTGGACAAATCGTGGTTCTCCAGCATACCCGCGGCGTCCACGTGCATGAATTGCCACAGCCTGGTGCTCAAGGACGACCCGCGCCTCGCGCTCGTCCGCGAAAGCGCGGCCACCGGCAAACCCATCCCGTGGGTGCAGGTTCACATCGTGCCCGATTATGTTTATTTCAACCACTCCGTCCACGTCGCGCGCGGCATCAGTTGCGTGGAGTGTCACGGGCGCGTTGACCAGATGAGCGAGGTTTCGCACGCCAAGCCGTTCAGCATGAGTTTCTGTCTCGATTGCCATCGCCAGCCGGCGGCGTTCGTCCGGCCGGTGGACAAGGTCACAGACCTGGGCTGGCAATGGAGCACCAATGCGGACGTCGCCGCGCAGATGCAGAGGACCAACGGCGCAGCCTTTGTCCACGACTGGAAAATTGAATCGCTGCAAAGCTGCTCGGCCTGTCACCGATGAAGATGAAAACCACGACGCGTAATTTTTTTAACGCAGAGGCCGCGGAGAAACGCGGAAATTCGCAGAGGATTTTGGAGTGCGGTGGCAAAGCGCAGCGGCGACACCGCTTTTCAACTGCGGACAGAGCTTCCAAAGCGGCGTGGCGCTTCGCTTCCCGCCGCAGTCCAAAAAGATTTGGTTGCGGTGTCAGCCGCGCCAAGTATTTCGCGGTTTGCTTGAAATGAAATCCAGCCCAACAACTCCCGCCCAACCGGCCATGACCGGCCGCCGATACTGGCGCAGCCTGGACGAATTGGCCGACACGCCGGAGTTCAAGGACTGGCTGCATCGCGAGTTCCCGCAGGGCGCCAGCGAGTTCGAGGACGGCGTTTCCCGCCGACACTTTGTCAAAATCATGTCCGCGTCGTTCATGCTCGCAGGTCTGGGTGTAATGGGCGCGGGCTGTCGCCGGCCGGTGGAAAAACTGGAGCCGTTCGGCCAGCAGCCGGAAGGCTACGTTTACGGCGAACCGGAATATTATGCGACGGCCATGCCGACGCGCACCGGCGCGGTCCCGCTCGTGGCCAAATCCTACGAAGGCCGGCCGATCAAACTGGAGGGCAACGCCAAATTCCCTGGCAGCAACGGCGGCACCGACCGCTACGCGCAGGCTTCCATCCTGAATCTTTACGATCCCGACCGCGCCAAACGGTTCACGAAGGACGGCAAAACCGTTTCACGCGACGAGGCGCTGGGTATCCTCGACGAACTGTCGAAGAAATTTGCAGCGAACCAGGGTGAAGGAGTTGCCTTCCTGGCCGAAAGCAGCACGTCGCCGTCATGTGTGCGGCTGCAGAAGTTGATTGCCGGAAAATTTCCCAAGGCGCAGTGGTTCACTTACGACGCGATTGATTCCGGCATTCATCAACGTGCGGCGACGCAGGCGTTTGGTCAGCCGGTCCGTCCGGTTTACCATTTCGACAAGGCGAAGGTCATCCTTTCCCTCGACTGCGATTTTCTCGGCGGCGAGGACGACGCGCACAATCACATCCGCAAATTTGCCGCCGGCCGCAAGCCGGGCGATGGGATGAGCCGGCTTTACGTCGTGGAATCGTTGTTCACCCTCACCGGTGCGAACGCGGACCACCGGCTGCGAATTTCATCAAGTCGTGTTATTGAAATTGCCTCCAGAATTTTATCTTACGTATCGAGGGTTGTCGTTGCTCCACCAGTCAGTTTTGAAGAGCACTGGATTGATGAGTGCTCAGGTGACTTGCTCCGCAGTCGTGGCAATGTTCTGGTCGTTGCCGGCCAGCGCCAGCCGATTAAAGTTCATTTGCTCGCGCACGCCATCAACACGGCGTTGGATAGCATTGGCAACACGGTCAGTTTGCTTCCGGCAACGGAAACCGCCGGTGCGAATTTGAAGAATCTCGGCAGCAGCGCGACGGACACCCTTGTCATTCTTGGTGGCAATCCGGTTTACAACGGGCCCGCTGATTTTAATTGGGGAACAATCCAGCACAAGGTAACAACTTTAGTTCGCCTCGGTTATTATGAAGACGAAACTTTTGAACTCAGTAACTGGCATTTCCCGGCGGCGCATTATCTGGAATCATGGGGCGACGTAACGACCAGCGATGGCACGCTCGTGCCGGTCCAGCCGTTGATTCAACCCCTGTTCGGCGGATTGACCGAATTCGAATTCCTCGCGCGCATCGCCGGCGAATCACAGACAAATCCTCACGACATCGTCCGTGCAACGTTTGCGGGTTCCGAAGAAAGCTGGAAGAAATTTCTGTTCAATGGCTATCTGGCCGATTCAGCGGCGAAGCCGGTTGACGCAAAATTTGGCGCAACCATTCCGGAAGTGAAGTCCGCCGCGCCCTCAGCCGGCAGCCTCGAACTCGTTTTTTATCGCGATGCGAAGATGGATGACGGACGTTACGCGAATAACGGCTGGATGCAGGAACTGCCTGATCCCATCACCAAGCTGACCTGGGACAACGCGGTGCTCGTCAGCCGCAAGACGGCGCGCGAGCTCGGCGTCCAAAACGGCGATGTGGTCGAAGTCACCTTGAACGGCCGCAGCGTCAAAGGTCCGATCTGGACGCAGCCGGGCATGGCGGACTATTCGCTCGGTTTGGCGCTCGGTTACGGACGCGAAAGGGCAGGGCGCGTCGGCACCGGCGTCGGCTTCAACGCCTACAAGATTTTCACCGGCAAATACATTGAGACCGGCGCGACGGTGCGCAAGACGGGTGAAACTTATTTGCTCGCCTGCACGCAGCATCATTGGTCCATGGAAGGACGCCCGGCGGTGCGCGAGGCGAACCTTCAGGAGTTTTCCCAGAACCCGGATTTCGCGAATGAAATGCACGGCACCGAGCCGCCTATCGTCGCGCCGTTGTATCCCAACCCGCTCGATGAGGCGAAGAAGACCGCGTTGCATCAGTGGGGCATGGCGTTGGATTTGACGGCGTGTGTCGGTTGCGGCACGTGTGTGATTGCCTGCCAGAGCGAGAACAACATCCCCATCGTCGGCAAAGACCAGGTGCAGCGAGGCCGTGAAATGCACTGGATCCGCATCGACCGTTATTACACCGCTGATCCGGCGAAGGAAAAATGGTCGGACGCGTTCCAAAAGGACGACGAGCAGCAATTCGCCGAATGGATTGACGACGTGCAGGCGGTGAACCAGCCGATGCTTTGCCAGCATTGCGAGGCCGCGCCGTGCGAAAACGTCTGCCCGGTCAACGCCACCGTCCACGACCAGGAAGGGCTGAACGTGATGGCATACAACCGCTGCATCGGCACGCGCTATTGCGCGAACAATTGCCCGTACAAGGTCCGCCGGTTCAATTATCTCGATTACAACAAGCGTCCGCTGGCCGACCTGAAGGGACCGTTTTATCCCACGCCGCTCACGCACAAGACGGACGGCAAATGGGATTTGTTGAGCTGGTGGAAAAATCCGGACAGCGGCATGCGCGAGGAGGACGAATGGGACTTGATCAAAATGGTCAAGAACCCGGACGTGACGGTGCGCATGCGCGGCGTGATGGAAAAATGCACCTACTGCACGCAACGCATCGAGCAGGCGAAAATCGCGCAGAAGGTCAAGGCCGGCGCGTCGGACAATGTGCGGCTTACGGAAGCCGCCGGCACGATTCCCAAGACCGCTTGCCAGCAGGCGTGTCCGGCGGGCGCGATTGTGTTCGGCGACATCAGTGATCCGGACAGCACCGTTTCGCGGCTCAAGGCGCAGGCGCGGAATTATTCCGTGCTCGGCGATCTGCTGACGAAACCGCGCACGACGTATCTGGCGCGCATCCGCAATCCGAACCCGGCCATGCCTGATTACCGCGAATGGCCTTACAGCTTTGAGGAATATGAAAAACGCGGCGGCAAACTCCAGGCCGCAGAGAAGGGAGCGAGCTGATGGCAAGCTTTACGATTTCGGAATCGCACCTCATGACTCTGAACCGCCCTGTTTTTTTTGGACTGCGCCGGCAGAGCGCAGCGGCGACGGCGCTTTCGGAGCTTGGTGGGTGTGCGAATATCCAACAGTCTTCTCTCAAAGCGGTGTCGCGCTTCGCTTGCCACCGCAGTCCAAAATGGCCGCTCGACCATCGCAGTTCATGGAAAAAAGTGGCCGAACCGGGCGTTCTCCAGGCCGAAAAGAAAGGAGCGAATTGATGCCTGAATCCGCGACCAATTTGAAAACGTTCGTGCCGCTGGCGGAATTGCAACGCGCACCGATCGTGGAGAACAACCGCGGTCCCGGCTGGCTGACGGACAAGCTCTCGTCGTTCGCCGAAGGCAAGACACCGCTTTGGTGGTGGGTTCTGTTCGGCCCGGCGGTGTTGGGGGCGACGGTGTTGTTGCCCGTCATGTTGATTTACCAGATTTCCACCGGCGTCGGTGTCTGGGGCAACAATCAACCGGTGGCGTGGGGCTGGGACATCATCAATTTCGTGTGGTGGGTCGGCGTCGCGCACGCGGGCACCCTGATTTCGGCCATGCTGTTCCTGACGCGGCAACATTGGCGCACGACGATTGGCCGGGCGACGGAAGCGATGACGGTGTTCTCGGTCATGATGGCGGGGCTGTACCCGGCCATCCACGTCGGGCGCGTGTGGTTTGCCTGGTTCATGTTCCCGATCCCAAACTCGAACGACCTCTGGCCGCAGTTCCGCTCGCCGCTCATGTGGGACGTGTTCGCCGTCAACACCTACCTGGTGGTTTCCATACTCTTCTGGTACCTGGGATTGATTCCCGACCTCGCCGTGCTGCGCGACCGCGCGACAACGCGAGTGCGGAAATTTATTTACGGTTTTCTGGCGATGGGCTGGATCGGCTCGGCGCGGCACTGGCACCATTACGAAAAGGCCTACGTCGTTTTGTCCGGCTTATGCACGTTGCTGGTGTTCACGGTGAGTTCCATCGTCGGGCTGGATTTCTGCACGTCGCAACTGGCCGGCTGGCACGCGACGATTTTCCCGCTGTATTTCGTCGTCGGCGCCGTGTATTGCGGGTTTGGCATGGTGCTGGTGCTGCTCATTCCGCTGCGCAAATGGTGTCACCTCGAGGAAATCATCACGCCACGGCACATGGACCGCATCTGCAAGCTGACTTTGCTCAGCAGCCTGGCCATCGGTTACATCTACCTGATGGAATATTTCATCGCGTGGTATAGCGGTGACCCGTATGAACGCTGGGTTTTCGGCCACCGGTTGTTCGGTCATACTTACTGGTATGGCGGCTGGATCATGCTCGTGGTCAACGTGGGCCTCGCCCAGTTGCTCTGGTTCAAAGGCGTCCGGCGAAATCTGAAACTCGTCTTCGTCATCGGCTTGCTCATTAACATCGGCATGTGGTTCGAACGCTTCGTCATCATCGTCGGTTCGTTGTACCAGGATTTCCTGCCCGCGAACTGGGGCGTGTATTTCCCGACGTGGGTGGACATCGGCACTTATCTCGGCACGCTCGGCGCCTTTTTCACGATGTATCTGCTGTTCATAAAATTCCTGCCGCTGGTCGCCATCGCCGAGGTCAAGGGCGCCCTGCCGCAGGCCGACCCGCACCATTCCCTGGGCGGCGCGAAGGGAGGCCAGCCATGACACTGCTCCTGACAAAGTTGGCTTGTCCGGTTCGGAGTTCCGCCTTTAGGCGGCAAATCGCCGTGTTTTATCCGGATTGCCTGAAGGCGTTTCCATACAGTAGGACAGGCGTCCCGCTTGTCTCTGAAATCCAAGAAACCTCGGTTCCGGAAAGAATGATTGCTGCCATGAATCAATGCCCATCAGTAAATGAGCTTCATGAAGATAGAGACAGGCGGGACGCCTGTCCTACGTGCTTGACCGCATGGATTCGGCTGATGTCGGGACACAAAATGTGGGCCGTGTCATGTCGAGCTGCTGCGAAAGGAGGATGTTGATGGCCACGAATGGAAACATTTACGGCCTCATGGCGGAATTCGATTCGCCCGCGGCCATCCTAGGCGCGGCGGAAAAAGTTCGCGCCGCGGGCTACCGCCGCTGGGACGTGTTCACGCCGTTTCCGATTCATGGCCTCGACAAGGTGGCGGGCTTCAAAAATTCGCTCGTCGGCTGGTTTGCGCTCCTGTTTGGCGGCGGCGCGTTTGTGGCGACCCTGGGCCTGATCTGGTTCAGCAACGCGTTCGATTATCCGTTGATCGTCGGCGGCAAACCGATGTTCAGCCCACCGATGTCCTTCGTGCCGTCCTACATCATGATGGTGCTGGGCGCCGCCGTCGGCGCGTTCGTCGGGATGCTGGCCCTGAACGGACTGCCGCGTTTGCATCATCCGCTGTTGCAGAAGGCGCGCTTCGCGCTGGCGTCGCGCGACAAGTTTTTCCTCGTGATTGGCGCGAACGATCCGAAATTTTCCGAAACCGAAACCCGCAGGCTGCTGGAGTCCCTCGGCGGCACGCACATCGAACTGGTGGAAGCCTGATGCGCTATTTCCTCTATTTTGTTCTGGTGGTAATGGTCGGCGTGGCCGTGGGTGTTGGCATCGCCGGGCGGCAGGGACGGTTGTCGCGCCAGCCGCCCATCGAGGTTTTTCCGGACATGGACCGGCAGTTGAAACTGCGCCCGCAACAGCCCAACGAATTTTTCACGAACGGCCTCAGTTCGCAATTGCCGTCACCCGGCACGATTGCGCGCAGCCAGCCGGTTCAAACCGTCAACGGCGCGGTCTGGCCCTTTGAAGACGCACCGGTCAACACCGGCCGCGTCACGGGCACGACGAATTTTGTCGAAACCAATCCGCTGTCCGTCACCGGCCCGTTGCTCCAGTGCGGACGCGAGCGCTTCGACATTTATTGCGCGCTCTGCCATGGCGCGCTCGGCGACGGCAACGGCATCACCAAGAAACTCGGCGTGATGCCGACGGTGGCCAATTTGCAAGACAAACGCATCGTGGAAATGGCCGACGGCGAAATTTTCAACACGATTACCCGCGGCAAAAGCACGATGGGCGCGTACGGGCCGATCCTGCCGGTGGCAGACCGCTGGGCGATCATTGCCTATCTGCGCGCGTTGCAATTGAGCCAGCTCGGTTCGGTGGACGATTTGCCGCCGGACCAGCAGGCCGCCTTGAAAAAATGAAGAACGGAATTGCCATAAAGTGTGGCTGTGACGCCACGTCGCAGGCTGGTGGACGCGACGCCTTCGTCGCGCGTTCCGCTTCACTGCTTTTCTGGCGACGTGGCGTCGACATCACATCCTGCGACGGGGGCGTCGCAGCCACGCGCGCAGCCGCTTTTGGTTTCAGCCGCATTGTACCGACGAAAAACCCATGAATTCGCACCACGATTCAACTCATCTGCCGCTGCCGCTGGATCTGTCCGGATGGCGGAAGGCGCCCGCCATTTTGATGGTCGCCGGCGCGGTGTTGGCGGTGATTGGCGCCGCGGTGAACCCGGCGGAGTTCGGTTACTCGTGGCTGCTGGCATTCATGTTTTTCCTGAGCCTCGCGCTCGGCGCATTGTTCCTCGTGATGGTCCATCATTTGAGCGACGCCGGCTGGTCGGTGGCCACGCGCCGGGTTTGCGAGAATATCGCGTCGCTGCTTTTCCCGTGGCTGGCGATTTTATTCCTGCCTATCGCGATTTATGCTCCCAAAATTTATTCATGGATGACGATTGACCCGGGCAGTGACCCTTCGTTGAGCGCCAAATGGCCGGTGTTCACGATGCCCGGATTTTATATTACGTCGGCGATTTTCTTCGGCGTGTGGTGGCTGCTGTCGTCGCGGTTGCGTTACTGGTCGCTCAAGCAGGACGAAACCGGCGTGGCGCTTTGCACGCAACGGATGCGCTTCCATTCGGGGTGGGGAATTGTGGCCTTCGCGCTGACGCTGACCTTCTCCGGCGTGCTCTGGATGCAGGCCGTGCAATATCAATGGTTCTCGGCGATTTACGGCGTGTACTTTTTCGCCAGTTGCGCCTGGGCGGCACTGGCGGCGGTCTATGTCATCACCGTGCTCCTGCAACGCCAGCACATCCTCGATCGCGTGCTGCACGGCGACCAGTTTTATTTTCTGGGCCTGCTGTTCTTCGCGTTCACCATCTTCCAGGCTTACATCGAGTTCGCGCAATACTTCGTCATCTGGAACGCGAACACGCCGGGCGAAACCTTCTGGTACCTCATCCGCGAAAACGGTTCATGGTGGTGGGTGGGCCTGCTCCTCATCTTCGGCCATTTCCTGCTGCCGTTCTTCGTGCTGCTGCCGGTGAAAGCGAAGACCGATTTCAAAATCATGCTGCCCGTCTGCGCGTGGGCCTTGGCGATGAACTTCGCCGACCTGTCCTTCAACATCCTGCCGGTGCAACATCCGGACGGCTACCCGTTCAAATGGATCTGGCTGCAACTCGGGTGCCTCGCGTTCATGGGCGGATTTCTGGGCTGGGCGTTCCTGAAAAATTTCAACCGCCACGCGCCGTTCCCGCAAAAGGACCCGCGCCTGCTCGAAGCCATGGGAATCCGTCACGCCGCGCGTGACGAAATTTCCGGCGCGGCCTCAACCACCGGAGGTCAACCATGAACCGCGAACGCACCGTCTGGCCCATCGGCATGGTCTTCTTGGTCGCGTGCTTTTTGTTTGTCGTGATCGTTGCGGCGGTGAAATTTTCCACAACGGTCCCGGCAATTGATGCCGACCGCGCCGCCGTGCGCGCCAAGGCCCTGGCCGAAATTCGCGCCGCCGAAAACCAGGCGCTGAACCATCCCGGCTGGATTAACCAGGATCGCGGCCTCGTGCGCCTGCCGATTTCCGTTGCGATGCAAATCGCCGAACGTGAATGGCAAAATCCCGCCGCGGCGCGCTCAAATTTGACGGCCCGCGTTGAAAAAGCGACCGCCCCGGCGCCCCAGGCCCCGGCAAAACCCAGCGCTTTTGAATGACCGAGAATAAACATAACGAAGATCAAGGTAGGGCGGCGCTGCCGCGCCGCCAGGCTGACCGGCAGGTCAGCCCTACCGGATCGGTTGACGCTTCCTTGCGCGTGCCGTTGCTCGCGTTGTTTGGCGGGGCAGCGTTCTGGCTGGTTGTCAGTTCGGTGCTCGCCATGATTGCCTCGATTAAATTTCATGCGCCCGATTTTCTCGCCAATTGCCCGTGGCTGACTTATGGCCGGGTTCAACCGGCTGCCGACGACGCGCTGCTTTACGGCTTCTGCATTCCCGCCGGACTGGGTGTTGCGCTGTGGCTGTTCGCACAACTCGGCCGGGCACCGCTGCGCGGCGCAATCGTGCCGGTCGTCGCGGCAAAACTCTGGCATCTGGGTGTGCTCGTCGGTCTGGCTGGCATTTTGTCCGGCAACAGCACCGGCTTTGCGTGGCTTGAATTTCCGCGCGCCGGTTCGGTCATTTTGTTCTTCGCTTATTTGCTGCTGGCGTTGTGGGCGATGATGAATTTCGCCGCCCGCCGGGAACGCGCGCTGTATCCGTCGCACTGGTTTTTGGTCGCCGCGCTGTTCTGGTTTCCGTGGATTTACTCGACGTCCAATCTGTTTCTGGTCGCCTGGCCGGTGCGCGGCGTGGTGCAGCCCATCATCGGCTGGTGGTTTGCCAACAATCTGCTCTTCGTCTGGCTGGCATTGGTCGGCATCGGCACGGCATTTTATTTCCTGCCGAAATTCAGCGGACGCCCGTTGCAAAGTTATTACCTCGCCCTGTTTGCGTTTTGGACGCTGATTCTTTTCGGGACCTGGTGCGGCATTCCGCCGGGCGCGCCGGTACCGGCCTGGATGCCGGTGCTCAGTTCCTATGCTGCTGCGCTGACCGTTGTGCCCGTGCTCGCCGTTGCCGCCATCGCCTGGAATACCCTTTGCGGTCCGACCAGCGGACACAACTTTACGCCACAACCATTTTCCTCCCTCTCCGCCAACAGCGTTGGGGGAGAGGGACGGGGAGAGGTGGCGCGTTTAAATTCAAATCCCCTCGCCCCCAGCCCTCTCCCCGCTCAAGCGGGGCGAGGGAGTCGGCAGCAGTTCCAAGTTGCGCCCCCGGCCAATTGCGAGCCGAAAGGCGGGCCGTTTTGTTTTATCCGGTTCGGTCTCGGCTCGTTCCTGCTCTCATCGCTGATGCTCATCGCGATGGCGTGCCCGCGAATCAGCCAGGTGACGGAATTCACCTGGTTCGGCCCGGCACAGACCCAACTGCAACTCTACGGCTTCTTCGCCATGACGATGTTCGGCGCGATTTATCACTTGCTGCCACGCGTCGTCGGGTTTGAATGGCCGTTCCCCAAGCTCGCCCGCCTGCAATTCTGGCTTTCGATGTCCGGGGTCGTGCTGCTGGTTTTGCCGCTGGCCATCGGCGGGGTGGAGCAGGGGATGAAACTGAACAATCCCAACATCGCCTTCATGGATGCGACGAAGGCGATGTTGCCATTCCTGCGCATTAGTACCATCGGCCTGCTGTTGATTCTGTTGGGCAATTCGCTGTTCGCCCTGAACATTTTTGCGATGACGTTCATTTGGGAAAAGTCGCTGGTTAAAAAAGCGTTTGCCATTGTGACTGCACCGCTGCCCGTCCTTCGTCCCGATAAAATCGGGACTTCGGAGGGTGGAGAAACCCCGGAGGTGAAGGTGTGAAAAATGGCTTTTGGATTTTTCTCGCGGTGTTCGTCGCCCTGGGCGGTTCCTGGTGCGGTTTCGTGCTCGCGCCGGAATTGCAGTTGGGCGGCGCAAAACAGACGACCATTCTCAATTCGTCCGATGTTTATCCGGTTGGACGCCCCGGCGAGGCGAACCAAGGCTCGTCGGTTTATCGCGCCAACGGCTGCGCCGCCTGCCACACCGCACAGGTCCGGCAGACCGGCATGACGTGTGCCGTCACACTGACTGATGCCGGGAAGAATCCGGTAGCAGTGACGAATCTGATTTCATCCTTGAAACTGACCAGCCTCACCAAGAAAGACGCCGACAAAGCTGCGGACAAAATTTCCGCCGCCGGCGGCAAAACCGAAATTCACATTACTGCGACCGGACCGGATATCGCGCGCGGGTGGGGAATGCGCCAGAGCGTCGCTGAGGATTATCTCTACGACCAGCCGGTGCAGTTGGGCAGTCTCCACGCCGGGCCGGATTTGGCGAACACCGGCGCACGCGCGGACGCGAACTGGCAGTTGCTTCACCTTTACGCACCGCAGAGCGTGGTGAAAGGTTCAACCATGCCGCCGTTCCGTTACCTTTTTGAAGTCCGTAAAATCGGACGCGAACCCTCGCCGAACGCGCTGAAGTTGCCGCCGGAATTCGCGCCGCCCGCCGGCTGCGAAGTCGTGCCCAAGCCGGAGGCGCGGGAGTTGGCGGCGTATTTGTTAAGTTTGCGGGCCAACGCGCCGTTGTACAGTGCGCCCTTTGCGCCATAGGCCCATGTGTGGCGATTAATTAAAAACGCTGCCGGTAGCAAACTTGGCACATATTCCAGACGGTAGGGCCGTGCTGCTGCGCGGCCATCATACCCGGCGGCGCAGCAGCGCCGCCCTACCTATTGCACTGATTGTCCTTGGGAATTGGTATAAATTCCCTGAACGCACTTCCTCTTTCGGCCTTCCAATTTCCATTTTTTCCCTCATTGTGAGCCATTCATGAAACCGCTGGAACCACCGGACAGCCATCATCTGTCAGCCGCCATCGGTTGGTTGGAATTGGGCAATGTCGCGGAGGCCATCGCGGAGCTGGAAAAAATTGCGCCACAATTTCAGTTCCATCCGGACGTGTTCGCCGTCCGATTCGACATTCACGCCGCCGCCGGGAAATGGGATGCGGCGGCGGAAATTGCCGGGACGCTCACCCGACTGGAACCGGGGCAACCGGGCGCATGGATTTCGCTGGCGTATGCGACCCGGCGGAAGACCGGCGGAGGAATTCCCCAAGCCCGGGCGATTTTGATTCAAGCCCAGCGGACCTTTCCCAAGGAAAAAATCATCGCCTACAACCTGGCGTGCTACGACTGTCAATTGGGCGACTTGGACGCAGCCAAAGCCTGGCTGGATAAAGCATGCACACTGGGCGATGTCCACAAAATCAAACTCATGGCCCTGCAAGACCTGGACCTGGAACCGCTGTGGCCAGACCTCCGCGGGACCTGACTTGGCACAAGGTTGAAGGTTGGCGATCCAAATCCCAAAACGATTGCAGACGTTTCAATCACACCCTGCAGCGAAAAGTCAAAGGCAGGAGATATGTGTCACAACTAGGGACCGATCCTTGATGGGAGCAGGAATTATCTTCTGGGGATGTTCATGAGGTCAAAACGGTTGGCGTGATAGAACCAGCCGTAGACTGCTAACAGGACATAGGCATCCAGCATGGCCAACACCGGGAAAATCCAAGCGGCCGGTGTGGGCACCAGCAAGCTCGCCGCGCCAAGCCCCAAAAATGCCCCGCCTAGGCTCATCATTGCCGCAAACAGCATCAAGGTCCGTACCCGAAACTTTGAACTATCGTTGGTGCCGCCGCTGAAGGCAAACATGATGAAAATGAACCGGGTTGCAAACAGCAGGATGCTGGTCTTGAAGCTGATGATGATTCCCATTTGCCATGGCCAATCAAACATCATGGCGACGAGCGTGCCACAGACTGTGATGAAGGGAATGAACAACGGGAGTTGCACCACGGAGCATTTGACAAGCAGGCGGGATAATTCCCGGTAACCGATACCAAAGCCGGCATAGACCGGAATATTCACCCCGCTGCAAAACATCGGTCGAAATGCAACACCATTGTTCATCGTTTGCGCCAGCGCCTGCATGACCGTGATGAACAGGCCAATTCCCAAGACCCAGAGTTTGCCAGTTGGACTGACCAGGCCGACGACAAAGGCCGCCGCCACGGCAATCACAAGGTTCCGCAGGGCCTTGAGCCACGGAGCGATGATGGCATAGCCCTTCGGAAACACGAAATCAGACAGGACCTTTTCCCGCGCATCCATCCGGTTCCAAAGCCATTTCTCATACCAGCCGCGTTGATGCCATGACTCCGGCACCAGGAACAGCCGGGAATCCACCATTTCTTCGATGGCCGTCAACCCCAGGTGATGCGATGACTGCGCCGCCGGACTGGCTTCCATCAAGTCGTGTTCGTCCATCAAATCTTCTGCGTCCATGCCCGAGACAAGGTCGGGCACCACCGGGAGAATCTGTTCCTCGAATCGAAAGTCATTCCGCAGCCGGTTCAGTGAATTTTTCAGCGACCAGATGACGAGAGCGACTGGAATCAGCAGCAGGGCAGACCACCGGCCTTCCGGCAGCAGCAATTGGAACAACGAAACCGGCCACCCGGTGGGCAGCAGGAGATTCAGGTCCGGTGCCGTCCGATCTAGGAGATTCAACAACGCGTTGCCTACGATGTTATGGGCGAAAAGCAGAAAAAGGCCGAAGATAACCAGACTGGCGGCGAACATTTGATACACTTTTCTCGGAACGTGGATCAGGCAGAGCGCGGTCAGCGCCATCAACGTCAGCCATGACAACAGGGCGATGGGCTGCACCGCCAACCATTGGGCTGCGGAAAACTTCAGGAACAATCCCAAGGCTCCGAAGCCGGCAACCAGATCCAGCAGAGACATGAATGCCTTGCGGAGAAACTTCTGCAGCTCCCACCGGAAGATGGTCGCCTCCGGAACCGGGAGCAATCTCAGCGTCGGGATGTCGAGGTGTTCATGGAGGAGCGCCCTCAGACTTTGGGCGCGAATAAAGACCCACTCGAAGGTCCACAGCGTGATCAATGCCAAGCCTGTGACCGGATGCCCGGTCGTCGCGGTAATGGCAAATACGCCACCCCCAAATGCAATGGACAAAACACCACGGAAAAACCACCCCAGGTTGGCGTGCTTTCGGAATTTTTTGGCCTGGCGATACTCCTTTTTCAATTCACGCGATTCGCGAATGGCCCTTTTTACGCCACGGCGAAGCTGCCTCTGAAACTGGGGCGAGTGCAGCTTCATGACTTGCTTTCCCGCAACTGGCGGAACATTTCCTGCAGCACGTTGTCCTTGTCCGAGGCCTGCTGCCGCAGTCGCTCCAGCGTGTCAAACGCGCGGATGGCGCCCTTGTGGATGAGGCAGACGCGGTCGGAAAACCGCTCGGCCACGTCGAGGATTTGGGTGGAATAAATGATCGTCCGGCCGCGTTCGGCTGCCGCGCGGGCATACCGCTTAAACGCATCAATGCCTTGCGGATCCATGCCCGAGGCGAAAGGTTCATCCAAAAGCCAGATTTCGCGGTCGGCGGCCAGCAGGGCCACCAAGCCGGCCTTGTAAGCCTGGCCGCGGGAGAGCGAATACACCGGACGCAACGCCAGCGGCAGCAGGTCGAATTCACGGAGCAGTTCCAGGACACGTTTCTCACTGCCTTCACCGTCGGCATCATACAGCCGCAGGACCATCGCGATGTTGCGCAAAACCGAGTGTTCCCAGAAGAGGAAGGGAAAATCGGGGAGGAGATACATGCGCCGACGTAGGTCCAGCCGGTCGCGGCGGAATTCCTGGTCATCAAAAAAGACCTCGCCCTTGTCCGGCGCGGCGATGCCGGTGAGGCAACGAATGAGGGTCGTTTTACCGGCCCCATTCGGGCCCAGCAAACTCACAATCTGGCCCGGCTCAATCACCAGCGACACATGATCCAGCGCGCGCAGCGACTGGTAGGATTTCAACACCCCGCGAAGTTCGATTTTCATAGCCCGTTTAAACGCAAACAACTCCTGCCGGGAACATTTGATTCCGACGATTCCGATGGATAGGGCAGGGGCACGCCTTCGAATTTGCGGCCAAACTAGCCGAGCGTCCGCCGTTCCACAAGCGGGAGATTATGGTGACCGCTCACGCTAATAGATAACCTCTTTATGACCTCTTTACGGCTTTGCGCCTCCCCACAGCCTTTTCAGTTTCGTCTGCCGCGCCGACGCCCTCGGGATGGACGTGCCGGCGCCCCGCGCGGAGGCGCGTTCCAGCGTCCCACCGGCGGCCGCGTAAAGCTTCCAACTTCGTCCTGCGTTGCGGGACTTCGATGGACAGGTCGCCACGCGGCAGGCCGTGCGCCCGGTTTGCGGTCTTCCACGAGTCGGAAGTCCACCTGCTTCTTGAACGTGTCCACCTTCGCCACTTGCACCGTCAACTTGTCGCCCAGACGGATCGTGCGGCGGGTGCGGCGGCCCGTGAGATTGTTGCGCGCGGCGTCGAACACATAAAAGTCATCCTCGATCGTGGACAATGGCACCAATCCGCTCATCGCCAGCCCGGTCACATCCACAAAGAAGCCGAAGTTGCGCACGTCGGTCACGAGCGCGGGATAATGCTCCGGCTTGCCGGATTGCAACTGCGCCTTCAGGAACGCGAACAGTTTCACGTCCTTGCTGTCGCGTTCGGCGTCTGCCGAATTGCGTTCGGTGACGGAAATGTGTTCGGCGGTTTCCTTGAGCGCGGACGTCCCAGGAGAGTTTTTATCAAACAAAGCGCGATGCACCACCAGGTCGGCGTAGCGGCGGATGGGGGAGGTGAAGTGCGTGTATTTCGCTTTGGCCAGGCCGTAATGACCGAGTGGCTCGACCGCGTATCGCGCGCGCATGAGTGATTTGAGAAAACCGATCTTGAGCGCGGGGCCGATGGGCAACGCGCCGAGCCGGTGCAACAACTTCTGCACCTCGACAGTCTGGCGCAGGTTGCCGCACGGCACGTTTTGGCTCAACACTTCCTCGCGATACTCCTGCAAACGCCGCTCGTCCGGTACTTCGTGAACGCGATAAACCGCCGGCGTGCGCTGGCTCATCAACCGCCCCGCCACCGCCTCGTTCGCCAGCAACATGCATTCCTCGATCAACTGGTGCGACACGTCGTTCACGGTCTTCTCGATTCGCAAAATGCACCCGCGTTCGTCCAGCCGGATTTTGGTTTCGGGAAAATCGAGGTCGAGCGAACCGGCCTTGAATCGCAATCGCCGGATGCGCTGGGCGAGTTCATGCGCCTGATGCAGCATCTGTTCAATGGGATCGGAAGTGGGTTTGCGCTGAAGAATCTCCAGCACTTCGCCGTAGGTAAAGCGCCGTTGCGAATGGATCACGGCGGAATAAAACTTCGCGTTCAACACCCGCCCGTCATTCGACACGAGAAATTCAACGCACTTGGTCAGGCGGTCCACGTCCGGCTTGAGCGAGCACAGTTCGTTGCTCAACGCCTCCGGCAGCATCGGGATGACGCGGTCCACGAGATAGGTCGAGTTGCCGCGTTTGCGCGCCTCCGCGTCCAGCGCCGTGCCGGGCTTCACGTAATGCGACACGTCCGCAATGTGGACCCACAGCCGCCATTGCTCCGGCGAAACGCGCTCCAGACAGATGGCATCGTCGAAATCCTTCGCGTCGTCGGGATCAATCGTGACGACCCGGTGACGGCGGCAATCCACGCGACCCGCCCCGTCGCGCGCGTGAACCGTCGTGCCGATGGCGTGCGCCTCGTGCAGGACGGGTTTGGGAAAATGCAGCGGCAAATCGTACTGGCGCAGCACCGACAGCATGTCCACGCCTTCCTCACCCGGCGCACCGAGAACTTCGACGATCTCGCCTTCCGGATTCGTGTGGCGCGATTCCCATTCGTGCAACTCGACCACCACCTTGTCGCCAATGCGTGCGGGCCGGCCCAGGTCGCGCGGTTCCGGCACATAAATATCGTGCGGGATGCGCGGATCATCGGGAATGACGTAGAGAAACCGGCGTCCCCGTTGCAGCGTGCCGACCATCTGCGTGCGCCGTCGTTCCAAGATGCGGACCACCGCGCCCGTGTCCGGCTCGGCGGTGCCGGAGCGCAAGCCTTTGGGCCGGACATCGCGCCGCACCAGCACGCGATCTTCGTGCAAGGCCGTGCCGGTCGCGCCTTCCGGGATGGTGATTTCCTTGAGGCCGGCATCGTCCGGCTGGAGAAAGCCCTTGCCCTGGCGGTTCATCCGGATCCGGCCCGGAATCAAATCCGCCTCGCGCGGCTGGATGTAACGGTTGCCCTTGATGCGGGCAATCCGGCCCGTTTGCTCCAGTTCGCGGAGCGCGCCCTGCAACACCTGCTGACGGTTGGGCGGCAGCCGAAGCAGCCGAAGCAGCTCCGGCACATTGGCCGGGACATAATCTTTTTGGTCCAACAGATGGACGATCTGGTCTTTCATGATTTGGAATTCCGGCAGGGCTTTCCATTTAACCACATAGAGCACAAAGAGCACAGAGAACGGAACCAGATTCCATCATCTTTGTGTTCTCTGCGTTCTCTGCGGTTAAATCAATGGGCTACGCCGAAGTCCGCCAACAGTATGACGAATTGCGGGGACTTGGCCAGCCCCACCTTTGCGAGCCACGGCGCGACGAAACAGCCAAATTGCTTACAAAACTTTGTCGCATATGCGACAAAGTTTTGTCATGCCGATTAAGGGTTGAATGTGCGCAGTTGCTGCCCGGCTTGAATCCGTTCCATTGCCCAGCGGGCGTGTTCGGCAATCAGCGGTTCGGAATCTTTGGCCGCCTGGCTCAAAGCGGGCAGGGCGAATTGGTCGCCGACGTTGCCCAAGGCCACGCAGACATTCCGCAGCCAGCCGCGGCGTTTCGTGCGCAGAATCGGCGTGCCGGCAAAACGCGATTTGAAACCGGCCTCGTCCAGTTGCAGCAATTCAACCAGGTCCGGCGCGGCCAGGTCCGGCCGCGCATGTTCCTTCATCATTTGCCCTTCACGCGCGAAGCGGTTCCACGGACAGACCGCCAGGCAATCATCACAACCGAAAATCCGGTTGCCGATGGCCGGGCGAAGTGCAACCGGGATTGGTCCTTTCAACTCGATGGTGAGATAGGAAATGCAGAGCCGGGCATCGAGCTGGAACGGCACGGTGATGGCAGCGGTCGGACATGCGTCAATGCAGCGTACGCAGTTGCCGCAGTGATTTTTCTCCGGCGCGTCCGGTTCCAGTTCGAGCGTGGTGACAATCTCCGCCAGCAGGATCCAGTTGCCGAAGCGCCGGCTGATGACATTGGTGTGTTTGCCGATGAAACCAATTCCGGCGCGCTGGGCGAAGTTACGTTCCAGCAACGGCCCGGTATCCACATACCAAAGCGAATGCGTTTCCGCGCCACCAAGTTGATTCACGAACTGTGTCAACTGCTTCAATCGTCCGCCGAGCAGCTCGTGGTAATCGTCAAAGCGGGCGTAGCGGGCAATGAGGCCGGTTGAGGGTTGAGAGTTGAGAGTTGAGGGACGGGCACTGTCTGGTGGCTCGACTTTCGATTTTCGACACTCGTCACCTGTCGCGTAGCTTGCGGCCAGGCAAATCACACTTCTCGCTCCCGACAGCACGCGCTGCGGATCAATCCGCTTCGACGCGGTGCGTTCGAGCCAGGCCATCTCGCCGTGTCGCTTTTCGGCCAGCCAGTCCTGGAATTTGTCCGCGCTCGCGGGCGCAGCGGCGGTGGTGAACCGGCAATCATCGAACCCCAGTTCCCGCGCCCGCTGTCGGATCTTTTCTTTCATGGCGTTGTCTCAAACTGCACCAAATTAAAAGGTGGCGCGGGCCTCTGGCCTGCATGATTGCCGGTTTTCGCAGGCGGGACGCCTGCGCTACTTTTTCTGACGGGACATTACCGCTTTCATCGCCGACGGGAGGCTTCGAGTCGAAATTGATGCACCACCTGCTGCGCCACTTCGCGGACGGAGCGCAGCTCGGTGTTCAACAGCACATCGGCCTGGCGGTAAAACGGTTCGCGCGCGGCGAGCAGTTCGCGGATTTTTTTCTGCGGATTGGCATCGTGCAGCAAAGGCCGGTGCGTCTGGTTCTTCACACGCTCCCAGATTTTTTCCGGCGACGCCCACAGGCAGACGACCAGCGCGTGCGTCTTAAGACTCACAAGATTTTGTGGATTCATCGGCAAACCGCCGCCGGTGGCAATGACTGTTTTTGTCCGCGCGGCGAGTTCTCCCACGAGTGCCTGTTCCATTTTGCGAAAAGCCGCCTCGCCATCGGTCGAAAAAATTTCCACGATGGGCCGGCCCGTGCGCGATTGAATGAGTTCGTCCGTGTCGAGATAATCGAAATGCAACTGCTCGGCGACGAGCCGGCCAACGGACGTCTTGCCCGCGCCCATGAAACCGATGAGTGCGATGTTGACGACGCGCCGGTCGCTTTGCATGGCCATGGATTAGCCGAATTGGAAGCGCCGCGCACGCCTCAAATTGCAACTGTAGCGTCGCGTGTCCTCACGCGACAGTCCGGAGTCCCGCATTTACGCGGTCCGGGCAGGCGGCAACGCCAGGGGAGCAGCCTGAAGGCTGGACACCAAACGGTGATACCCCGCTGTGAACTTTGTTTGAAGAATCGGAGAACGAAGCCGGCCTGCTGAATTTAGCTATCCCCGCGCCGCCTGGAGGAACGCCTGGAGATTGGCGGTGGTCACGCCGGGAGGCACACCGCCGCCGCACGAGAGAATGAGCCGCAACGGGTCCTTCACCTCCGCCAGCAGTTTCTTCACGGCGGCGCGCACGTCGTCGGGCGTGCCCTGCGCCAGCACGTCGCGCGGTGGAATATTGCCAAGGATGGTGAGTTTGTTGCCGGAGAGCCGTCGCATCTCGGTGAGCGAGGTCTGGACACCGGGATTGTAAAGGTTGATGCCGAGGTCGGGATAATATTTGATGGATTTGGCGCACGGCGCGTCGTTGTGGAAAAACTTCACCGCGACCTTCACGTCATACAGCTCGCGGAAATAGGGCAGGCCGAACTCGACGAAATCCGGTTCGCCCATGAAGCCCACGATGTCGTCGAGTATCAACACGCCGTCAATCGTGGGGAACGTCTCGCGCTGGAGCGCGTGCCATTGTTTCAGAAAATCCGTGACGACCCGCAACAGCCGGTGCACCGGTTCGGGGTCGGTCTTGAGTGCCATCAGGAATTCGGTCGTGCCCATCAGGAAGGTCGCCACGTTCAGCGGGCCGCGCGAGACGGAGAACCGGATTTTGTGGCCGAGGTCTTCGATGCGCGGGCGCGCCCAGCGCAGGCGATTGAGCATGAACGGCAGCAAACCGTCCGTGGCTGGATTGGGAACCTTGAGATCGGCGATCTGTCCGACATCGGTGATGATTTTGTCGGCGAAGGGGAATTCATTGCGCGGAAAAACGCAGCGGCTGCCAAACGCGGACGGTTCGGTGCACATGCCGAACTCGGACCAGAACCCCGGCAGGAACCAGACGTCGGGAAACGTCTCGATGGCCTTGCGGTTCGTCTCGAACCAGAGCGTCTCGCTCGACAGGTAATCGGCAATGTCCAGCCCCTGCCAGCCGGGCAGCCACGGGCAGTCAATGATGAAGCTCACGGGCGGCGGTTGCCGGAGTTCGCCGCGCAACACGGCGAGCAGATCGTTCCATTGTCGGTCGGTCATGGCAGGGTTTCTTTTGTTGGCAGAACGGATTAACGTAATTTCTGCCCCGGTGCACGCTTCAAATTGCTTTAGATCATTCTTCTCCTTGCTGGGAGCGCCGGGCAACTGGAAAGTCGCCGAACCCGCAGGCTGGAAAGCCTGCGGGTTCTGGGGACTTTCCAGTCCCCAGTTAAGAACAGTGTCGAGATGCACCCAGCTTGAACTCCAACGTGCTCCGCCGCTCGACACTTCAACCGACATTGCTTAAATTTGCCGCGTGAATTTGCCGCCGCTCATTCTCGCTTCGGCCTCGCCGCGACGCGCGGAATTGTTGCGGCAATTGAAACTGAAGTTTCAGGTTGTTTCCAGCGACGCAGCCGAAATTCTGGACGAACAACTGTCGCCGCTCGAACTTTGCCAGCTCAACGCCCATCGCAAGGCGCGCGCGGTCGCAAAGAAAAACCCCGACTCGCTCGTGCTCGGGGCGGACACGCTGGTTTTTCTTGCCGGCGAAATCATGGGCAAGCCCATAAGCCCCGCCGATGCGGAACGGATGCTGACGCGGCTGCAGGGCCGGACGCACCAGGTCGTCACCGGCATCAGCCTGATTCATTTGCGCGCACACCGGGAACGGATTTTTGCGGTGAGCACGGACGTGATGTTTCATCCGCTCGATGCCGGACAAATCCGCGACTATCTGGCAAAGGTGAACCCGCTGGACAAGGCGGGTGCTTACGCGATTCAGGAGCACGGCGACAAAATTATCGCGGAAATCTCCGGCTCCTACAGCAACGTCGTCGGTTTGCCGCTGGAAAAATTAAAAGAAGAACTTCACCTCATGGGCGGCTGACACAACGATCCGGCTTCAACTAAATTTTGCAAACGCGCGAAATTTGATGGCGATGGGCGGCGAAGGTTTTGTAGCCCCAATTGAATAGATTTCGGCACAGGGGCACGATGGAAAAGAGATAAAATGGATACGCCCACCAAATGCGTTTCATGGCGTATCGATAAACGTCGGCGCCTTGGATTTGGTCGCCGTTGGCCAGCAGCAATCGCAAGTCTTGCAACAAATCTTTTTCATCCGCCTGCAATTTTTCTTTGACCCAATTGGCCTGCAGAGGCGCGATGGCAAAGCCCCGCTTAAGCAAAGTGTTTTCCCAGAACGGAATCCATCGCCGGCAAAAACCGCAGGAATCATCGTAAAGAATCCAGCCTTTGGGTTCAGTCCGCGGAACAAAATTGGCTTTAGCTTCGTTCATTTTTCAACCGGACACCTTGATACACTTTCACCGCCGATCCTTCAGCCAGAAAGGCGGACGAGGGCGGCCGGTTCAAAGCGTTGCAATATGGTTTGCCGTAAAGAGCGGCGACGTCGCAATGCAGTTCCGCCGTTTGGGCCTCCCAAACCCGCCAACGCGGATGCTCCACACGATATTCCAATATTGAGCCGTCGCGTTGAACTGAACAACCCCAATAATGTTCGGTGATGAATTCCTGTTCCGAACCTTCAACCAACGGTTGGGCGCTGCCGCGAGTGACCAGCTTCAAATAATTTTCGATTCCGTTGAACCTCCAAAAATATGCCGCGGATTTGATTTCCTCCGGCTGGGCGGGAGATTTTTCAATTTGATGGGTCATGGGCAGCGAAACGTAATTTTCATTGTAAAGCGTGCGCGCGGTCAGGGCGATGGCCATGCGGGGAACCAGCTCTTTGATGAAAACCACGGCCCTGCGCCAGCCATCGTCCGCTTTTCGGCGTATGTAAAACCGTAAATTCACCTCCTCAAAGTTGCGGTGAAATGGAATCGAAATTCCGCCCGCGCGCGTGTTTTGAAAAAGAAATCCCACCACGCTGACAAAGGTTTTGCCGTTCCAAAAATCCAATTCCATTCCAGACGGAAGAAAAGGGGCGAGAATCTCCGGATCAACTTCGTAATTCAACATCGCCAAATAACGCCATTCGGCTGCCAGAAAAACAGACGTTGCATGGTTCTTCATTCAAATGCGGCTCAGTTCCTGCCACAGATGCGCACTCATCAACTGGCCTTTGGCGAAGCAATCGAGGTTGAATTTTTCGTTCGGCGAATGCGCGTTGTCGTCTGGCAAACCCAAACCCAAAAGCAGCGAATCGGCGCGGAGAATTTTTTTGAAATCGTTGACGATGGGGATCGAGCCGCCTTCACGCATCAGCACCGGCTGGCATCCAAACGCGGCTTTGAGCGCGCGCAACGCCGCCTGTGCCTCGCGGCTCTGCGGCGAAACCAGATACGCCTCCGCACCGTGACCGGCCTCGATTTCGAGCCGTACCGTCGGCGGACAAATTTTTTCGATATATCGGCAAACGAGTTCGCGAATCTTCACCGGTCTTTGGTTCGGCACGAGGCGGCAGGTGATTTTGGCGTGCGCCCACGCGGGCACAATCGTCTTGCTGCCCTGGCCTTGATAGCCGCTCGTCAGGCCGTTGATCTCGAACGTCGGGCGCGCACTGCGCTGTTCGGTGGGCGTGAAGCCGCGTTCGCCGAATAATTTTTTTACGCCGAGCAATTTTTGGAGGTCGCGGTCCTTGATGGGGAACCGGGCGAATTGTTTCCGTTCGTAAGCCGAAAGCGGCGCAATACCGTCGTAGAAACCCGGAATGGTCACGCGGCCACTGGCATCGCGGACCTGGGCGAGCAGGCGGGCGAGGGCCATCGCCGGATTTTCCACCGCCCCGCCAAAGACGCCGGAATGCAAATCGCGCGACGGGCCATGCACCGTGATTTCAAACGCGATGATGCCACGCAACGAATAAGTCAGCGCGGGATGTTTCGGGCTGGGCATGCCGGTGTCCGAGACGACGACGGCATCGCAAGCCAGTTCGCGCCGATGCGATTTAAGAAATTTTGCGAGGTTCGCGCTGCCGACCTCCTCCTCGCCTTCGATGACGAACGTGAGGTCGCAGGGCAGGGGAGTGCCGGTTTTGAGATAGGCCTCGACGGCCTTGAAATGCGCAAAGTTCTGGCCTTTGTTGTCCGTGCTGCCGCGGGCGTAAATCGAGCGGCCCTGGATGCGCGGTGTGAACGGCGGCGACTTCCACAAATCCAGCGGCTCCGGCGGTTGGACGTCGTAATGACCGTAAATCATGAAGTGCGGTTTGCGCGGCCCCGGGGCGCGCGGCGTTTTGGCGACGACGATGGGATGGCCGGCGGTCGGGCACAGGCGCGCCTCGAGGCCGATTTGCCGGGCGTGGTTCACGAGCCATCCGGCGCAGGCGCGCAAATCCTTTTTGTGTTGCGGCTGCGCGGAGACGCTGGGAAAGCGAAGGTATTCGCACAATTCCGCCACGAAGCGGGCCTGGTTGCGTTTCAAGTAATCGAGCACGACTTGCATGTCGTTTAGTTAATCCGTGAATGGCGCGCTTGCCAAAACAAAACTCACGGGTGGATTTAGGGTGGTGGTACAGTTTGGGTGGGGCGAGGCTACTGACGAGCCGGCTCGCGAGGACTCTCGCCCCACCGAAATTGCAAACTTACCACTACCGGATTTATCGCTGGCTTGACAGGACGGCTGCCGTTGATTCAGCCTTGGCAGGAACGGCAATATGAAACCTTCCGAACTTTTTGGCGTGGTCATCCGGATGATCGGTTTTCTGGTCATCCTCTACGGCCTGTGGAACGTGTGGGCGGGCTTTGAAAACATCTTTGAAAACATCCTGCCCGCGAATCAAAGCGGCGATGCCGACCTGCCTTCGTCTCTTTCTTATTTCGCGTTTGGTGTCCCGGCGCTGGTGTTGGGGGCCGTTTGTTTCTTCCTTGCCGACTGGATTGTCAAACTGGCTTACCGGGATTCTTCCCAATAACGCGGCGCGCTTGCCAAAACAAAACTCGCCGGCAAATTCAGCGCCTGATTGAGGCAAGGCCGCTCAAGCGCCGGGGATTTTCAAGTATCCACTTTTTGTCGTATCTGCCTCAAATTGGGGTGTTTCCACCCTTTGACTTGCGAACAGGAAATCTTTGTTCCGCAGCAAGAAGGCTTTCGTGATGCGCTCTCGATAGTTCATGCCGAAAGGGCAGGAATCGTTGCCCGTGTCCGGCGAATTGCTTTACGCGCGTTGCAATTTTTATCTGGTTAAATTAAACGTTCCGGTACAAACTCCGTTATGAAGAATAACAAGCCAACGCGCCGGATCAGCCTTCAACCGCTGGAAACCGGTCAAATCTGGCGGATGGCGGAGTTAAATCTCAAGGTGGGACTTGTTGGCAAATTGCTGGTGCATTACAAACTCGCCAAGCCCGATGCCGTCCGGACTCAGACTTCCGTCAGCGGCAAGCGGGTCGTGGAGAAATATCTGAAAAAGAACAAGGCGGTCTTGATTCAAGAATAGTCTGTAAAGCCGGCTTGCCGTCTTCGCCGGCAAATTTCCCCTTCTTCAATTACATTGCGATTTAACTGGTTTACTTGAAAGTTCCGTCGCAGAATGGGTCATGAGGAAAATCAAGCCGACGCGCCGCATTCGCCTGCAACCACTGGAAACCGGTCAAATCTGGCGAATGGCAGAATTGAATCTCCGCGTGGGAATGGTTGGCAAATTGCTGGTGCATTACAAACTCGCCAAACCCGACGCCATCAGAAGCTCCAACTCCTGCAGTGGTATAACGACCGTTGAGAAATATCTGAAAAAGAACAAGGCCGTCCTGATTTCAGCATAGTTCACCCGCCGAAAAATCACCACGCCCGGTCGTACTGAACCGGCGTTGTCAGTGAATCTTTATGCCCCAGGGCGCGCGCTGCCTTGAGCGGCCAATACGGTTCCCGCAAAAATTCCCGCCCCAGCAAAACCACGTCCGCCCGGCCATTGCGGATGATCTCGTCGGCATGAGTCGGCTCGGTGATGCTGCCGACCGCCGCCGTCGCAATGCCCGCTTCCCGCCGGATGCGTTCGGCAAACGGCACCTGATAACCCGCGCCCACGGGAATTTTCGCGTCCGGCACCGTTCCGCCGGAACTGCAATCAATCAAGTCCACGCCCCCGGCCTTCAATCGCCGCGCCAGCTCGATGCTTTGCTCAATGTCCCAGCCGCCCTCCACCCAATCCGTGCAGGAAATCCGCACCGTCAGCGGCGACTGCTCCGGCCACACGGCGCGGACCGCCCGCGCCGTCTCCAGCAGAAACCGGATGCGATTCTCAAAATTGCCGCCGTATTTGTCCGTGCGCTGGTTGGTGAGCGGCGAAAGGAATTCATGGCTCAAATAACCGTGCGCGGAATGCAATTCCAGCCACTCGCAACCGGCCGCCAGCGAACGTTTGGCCGCCGCGACAAAGTCATTTTGCACGCGGACGATGTCCGCCTCGCTCATGGCGCGCGGGACTTTGTTCAAATCGTCGCCGAAAGGTAGCGCGCTCGGCGCGATGGTTGGCCAGCCGCCGGCGTCGTCCGCCAGATGCGCGCCGCCTTCCCACGGACGCGCCGCCGACGCCTTGCGTCCCGCGTGCGCAAGCTGGATTCCCGGCACCGCGCCCTGCGCCTTGACGAAACGGTTGATGCGCGCGATCGGTTCAACGTGTTTGTCCGCCCAGATGCCCGCGTCGCCCGGCGTGATGCGGCCTTCGGGCGAAACCGCTGTGGCCTCGGCGATGACCAGGCCCGCGCCGCCCACGGCGCGCGAACCCAGATGCACCAGATGCCAGTCCGTCGCCACGCCGTCATCCGACGAATACTGGCACATGGGCGACACGCCGATGCGATTGCGCAACGTGACCGATTTGATGGTGAGCGGTTGAAAGAGATGGGGCGGAGCACCCGGGTTACTATTCATTGCGCGGCCATTATATCATTACTGAAGGGAAAAACAAAAGGCTCGAAGGTCATTAACAGGGCAGGGGATTTAATGTCTTTGTAGAGCAGACATTCCTGTCTGCTGGTTGGCGGAACTTTCCAGTTCCGTTTCATGGCGACAAGAATGTCGCCCAAACCCGCAGACTGGAAAGTCTGCGCTACATGGACGCGGGGAGGGGATTGAATCATCACGCGCCGGCCAAATTCTGGTGGACAAGGGTGAACTCGGAGAATACGGTCGTTTGCGTGCAAACAAAACCACACTTTTGCGGTTCAATGACAGGTCAAGCGGCCGGACACGTTTTATGATTCGTAATCGCTATTTGCCGCGTTGATTACACCGGGTTACTTGCGGTATGTTTGGCGCGGTGGTTCTCGCGCTTCTCGGTTTGAATTGGTTGGGTCAGCCATCAGGTTCGTGGCGACATATTCTGTCTCCGTGCTTTTTAGTTCTGAGCATTCCACTCGGCGTTATTTTAGCGTGTTTGGCACATCGCTTTTCCATCGTCGAAGGTTTGGCCGGAGATGTTGGTTATGAAGACTTGGATGCAAAGCAAGATGACAAACCGCCGGCCTGACCCTGCGCGGGTTGAGTGTGATTGTTCTCATCAGACCGAAATAGTTGCATTCAAGGCAAATTTCCTTTTCTTCACCTGCTTTCCGGTTATCCTACTTTGACGGAACGTCAAAGGTGACACGTGCCACGTGTCACTCGTCACCGGTTTTTTAAAAAATGGACGCAGCGCATATTCGCAATTTCAGCATCATTGCCCATATTGATCATGGGAAGACGACGCTTTCGGACCGGCTGTTGCATCGCACCGGCACCATCGCCACGCGCGACATGGAGGCGCAATTGCTCGATTCGATGGATCTCGAGAAGGAACGCGGCATCACCATCAAGGCGCATCCGGTCACCATGCGTTACAAAGCCAAAAACGGCGAGACTTACGAGCTGAACCTGATTGATACGCCGGGGCACGTGGATTTTTCCTACGAAGTGTCGCGCAGCTTGAGCGCGTGCGAAGGTGCGCTGCTCATCGTGGACGCGGCGCAGGGCGTCGAGGCACAGACCGTCGCCAATGTGCACCTGGCAATGAAGCAGAATCTCACCATCATCCCCGTCATCAACAAAATTGACCTGCCGCATGCGAATGTCCCGGAGACCCGGCAACAGCTCGAGGATATTCTGGCGATTCCCGGCGACACGGCGATTCTGGCCAGCGCCAAAGAGGGGATTGGCATTGATGAAATTCTGGAGGCGATCATTGAGCGCATTCCGGCGCCCAAGCCGACGGGCGCGCCGTCGGTGCAGGCACTGGGCTTCGATTCTTATTTTGACACTTACAAGGGCGTCGTCACGCACGTGCGCGTGTTCAACGGCGAATTGAAGGCGGGAATGCACGTGAAACTGTTGCACTCCGGCAAAAACGTGGAGATCAAGGAAGTCGGCAGTTTCAATCCCAAACCTTACGTGCGCGAGAAATTGGAAGTGGGCGAGACGGGTTATTTCACCGCGAACATCAAAAGCCCGAAAGAAGTGAAGATGGGCGACACGGTGACAGACGCGCGGAATCCTTCGCCAGTGCTGGCGGGGTTCAAGGAGATTCATCCGATGGTGTTCAGCGGGATTTATCCAATCAACACCGGCGATTACGAGCATCTCAAGGCGAACATGGGCAAGTTGCAGTTGAACGACTCGGCGTTTGTTTATCAGTCGGAAACGTCGGTCGCGCTCGGCTTCGGTTTTCGTTGCGGGTTTCTCGGTTTGTTGCATCTGGAAATTGTGCAGGAACGGTTGCGCCGCGAATACGGCATGGACATCATCGCGACGTATCCGAGCGTGGTGTATCGCGTGACGATGAGCGACGGCGTCGTGAAGCAAATTGACAACCCGGCGTTTTTGCCGGAACCGAATTACATCCAGAAAATCGAGGAGCCGATGGTCAAAGCCTTTGTGATTTGCCCGAACGAAAACATCGGCGACATGATGGCGTTGATTTCCGAGAAGCGCGGCGCGGTGGACCAGACGGAAACGCTGGACGCGCGGCGGGTCATGCTTACGAGCCTGTTGCCGTTGAATGAGATTTTGATAGATTTCCATGACCGCATCAAAAGCATGACGCGCGGTTACGGTTCGATGGATTACGAACACGCCGATTATCAGGAGTCGGCGATGGTGAAGCTCGACCTGCTCGTGAACAACGAGTCGGTGGACGCGTTTTCGTGCATCGTGCATCGCGACAAGGCGGAGGGCAGGGGACGCGCGCTCGCGGCCAAACTCAAGGAAGTCATCCCGCACCAGCAATATCAGGTCGCGATTCAGGCGGCCATCGGCGGAAAAATTGTCGCGCGGGAAACGGTCAGCGCCTTCCGCAAGGATGTGACGGCGAAATGTTACGGCGGCGACATTACGCGCAAACGCAAACTTCTCGAAAAACAAAAGGAAGGCAAAAAACGCATGAAAGCGTTCGGCACGGTCAATATCCCGCAGGAAGCATTCATCGAGGTGCTCAAAGCATGAACAAAAGTCGAGGGTCGAGAGACGAGAGTCGAGGGCTTGACGGCATCTCGCGTTCGGTCTTGATTTCCTGCTCTCGACTCTCGACTCTCGTCTCTCGACATATTTTATGATAATCCGCTGGTTCTTTTCCTCAACCGTCCGCCAGGCATGCGCGATACGGAAGCACGTGCACCATTTGCTGTGCGCGCAACGCGATGTCCTCACGCCACCGGCGATTGGCGGAGTGACCCTGGCGATGAATGCGCTGCAGGCGGCCCTCGCGGAGGGAGCGAACATAGGGAAAATTCGGATCAAGATGGACGAGCTTGAGTTCGCCGCGAACAAGTGGCTCAAGACGTATCCAAACGCCATGTGGCGTGAAAATGTCGAAGTTATTCTCGTGGCGGTGGCGGTGGCGATGGCCATTCGCACGTTTTTCCTGCAACCGTTCAAAATCCCCACCGGCTCGATGCAACCGACGCTCTTCGGGGTCACCTCGAAAAACTATCTCCCGTACGTTGGCCAGCCCGGCGACCCGAACTTCAAAATCCCGACCAATGGGGAACGAATCAAGGAATGGTTTGAAGGCATTTCGTACATTCATGTCGTCGCGGACACTGATGGCGAATTGCAGGCGGTTGAACCGCCGGTCCGGTTTTTGATTTTCAACATCAAGCAAACGATCTGGATTGGCGGCCAGTCGCAGACGATCTGGTTTCCGCCCGACTACGGCGAGCAAAGCTTGCAGATGCGCGCCGGACTGCGGACGCACGCGGATTTTGGCGAAGGACAAAAATGTCAAAAGGGCCAGGATGTGGTGAAAATTCAAGTTGCTGCGGGCGATCATCTGTTTGTGGACCGGCTTAGTTATAATTTTCGCAAACCGCAACGCGGGGAAATCATTGTTTTCGCAACGGCGGGAATCCCGGAAGAACGCCGGGAACCTTTCCGGGTCCCGGGCGACCAGTTTTACATCAAGCGCCTCGTGGGATTGGGCGGCGAGACGCTCTCGTTGGCCCCGGATTACGAAGTGGTGGGCGCATCGCAATTCGGCGGCGGGGGTGTGCCGGTCGGACATCTCCTGGTGAACGGCCAGCCGCTGTCCGCCTCCACGCCGCATTTCGAAAATCTTTACTCATTTTCCGGTGTGCCGCCGGGAACCAAGACCCTCCCTTACCAGGAAAACCAGTACTACGGCCATGCGCTGATCAACGAACTGGGGCCGGGTCGTGAATTTCAAGTGGCCACCAATCATCTTTTTGTCATGGGAGACAATACGATGAACAGTCTGGACTCGCGGTTTTGGGGCGATTTCCCGGCAGCGAGTTCCATCGGCAAATCCTTTTTTGTTTACTGGCCCATCACCAAACGGTTCGGTTGGGGAAATCAATAACCCGCGCAAGGCAAAATGAACGCCGCGAACAGCGAAACGGTTTTAATCACCGGCGCGTCGTCGGGAATCGGGCTGGAATTGGCGCGGTGCTTTGCGGCGGACGGATGTCGTCTGGTGTTGCTCGCCCGCAACACCGAAGCGTTGGAAACTCTGGCCAAAGAATTGCGTCAGGCGCACAAAATTGAAGCACTCGTTTTAACCGCCGATCTTTCCCTGCCCGAAACTCCGGCGCACATCTTCAAGGAATTGCAGGGCAGGGGAATCAGGGTGGACGTTTTGGTCAACAACGCCGGATTTGGCGCGAACGGGGCGTTTGCCGGGTTGCCGCTCCAATGGCAACTCGAAATGATTCAAGTCAACATCACCGCGCTCACGAACCTGACGGGGTTGTTTCTTCCGGGCATGATCGAACGCCGGCGCGGCGGCGTGCTCAACGTCGGTTCGCTGGCCGGATTCCTGCCCGGCCCCGGCATGGCGGTTTATTACGCAACCAAAGCCTACGTGCTTTCATTCACCGAGGCGCTGGCGGAAGAACTCGCCGGCGCTGGATTGACGGTGACGGCGCTTTGTCCCGGTCCAACCTCAACCAATTTCGGCAACGTCTCGCACGGCCAAAAAATGCGGCGGCTTAATACGCCCAAAATGCCGGCGGCAGCCGTTGCGCGCCACGGCCATCGTGCTTTTCGCAAAGGAAGATTGCTGGCCATTCCCGGCTGGCAATACCATTTTCTTGTTTTTCTGGTTCGAATCATGCCACGTTGGTGCGTGCGTAAAATGGCCGGACTATTCAACAGCACAAAGGAATAAGCCCGAAGCTTTAGCCGCGACGCGGCATGACGTGCCGGGTTACGACGGTGTTGCCGTTCACAAAAGAAAAATCTCTGTGAATAGTCCCATCGGGTGCAATGGAACACTGTATCTAGGCGACTGCCTAAACCGGTGGAGCGCGCCTGTCCCAGGCGCAGCACGCCCGAAGCAAAGATACGGTGGAATTAGGATGAACGTTCCCGGGGTTTCGACCCGCTGCGGCTGGGACTCCGATAAATCGCGAGCAGGCAGTCGCGCTCCAGATACAGTGTCAAACTGCACCCGTCCCATCGGCAACTCATATTGCGACTATGGGGGGGGGAAGTACATGCGCCTTCGCACGTTCTGGCGGACGCGGGGCGTCCGCCAGTCGCACGACAGCAAAGGATGAACCATTCGGTTCGTTTGCGCGCACCACAAATGTTTTCCGCGAGGGCACGAAAAACTGCGCCCGGGGCGGGCGCGCTCCCCAAATCCAACTGCATCGTTCCGGTTAAAGTCAATCCCACAGGGCAGGGTGCTTGCTTAATTATCAACGACTTACACATGTTCTCGGTTACTAGTCTCCAGTTACTATCAGTTAACTAACAACGGCTTACACACGTTTTTGGTTTCCATGCCCGGCTACCAGGCCGGTTACCAGTAACCAAACACACCTTTAAGTTAAACTATTAGTGGACACAAGAATTACAAACAGAACTTTATTATATTGAATATCAGCGGCTTAAATTTGATTCTTGACCACTGTCCCGTTCTTAAATATAGTCGCACAATGTTTGTTATATTTAATTCAGGTACAATCCTGTTGACGGCGCGCCAACCATCCGCTTTATTAGCCAACGATGAAAGTTCGTCTATACATCATGTTTGTACTGGCTGGCCTTGGCCTGGCGATGCCTGTCTTTGCAATGGATCGCTGGGAAGCGCTTTCCATGATTGAAAGCGGCAACAACGATCACGCCATCGGGTTGGTTGGTGAAATTTCCCGCTTCCAAATCCGGCCCGAGCTTTGGCCGGGCGGAAATCCGCATAATCCGGAGCAGGCGCTGACCGCCGCACAAAAAACCATGATTCCGCGCCTGAATCAATTCGAACGCAACCACAAGCGCCAGCCAACGGACTTTGAATTTTACGTCCTGTGGAACGCGCCGTGGGTGGTGGATCATCCGAGCGCCGTCGTCAAGGAACGCGCCCAGCGGTTCGTAAATCTTGTCCAGAGTTGATTTTTTCAGCCGTCTCGTAAATCTTCAGGTACTCATCAACGGTTTGATTCCAGGAAAAATCCGTCTTCATGGCGTTTTGACGATAACGCCGTAACAAACCGGGTTGCTGATAAAGCGCCAGGGCTTTCCGAATCGCCTTGGCCAGAGCACGGGCGGAGTATTCGCGGAATTTGATTCCATTGGCGCGCGCCGCATCCTGCGAAAAATCAATCACGCTGTCATCCAGACCGCCAACGGCGCGGACGATGGGAATCGTGCCGTAACGAAGGCTGTACATCTGGTTCAGGCCACTCGGCTCGAAACGTGACGGCATGATGTAAAAATCGCACCCGGCTTCGATCCGGTGCGACAAGCCTTCGTCGTAGCCGATGTGAACGGCCGCTTGGGACGGAAAACGGCGGGACAGTTTGTGATAGCCGAGCTCAAAAGCCGGCGAGCCGCTGCCGAGCAAAACGAACTGGATGTCTGCGCTCAACATTTCTTCGAGCGCGCCCAATTGGATGTCCACGCCTTTTTGTTCGGCGAGCCGTGTAATGGTGCCGAACAGCGGTGCGTCCGCCGCCACCGGCAAACCCAGTTCCTTTTGCAATTCGATCTTGTTCTTCCGCTTGCCCGCCAGCCGCGTCGCGGAATAGGGATGTTTGAGAAACGGATCGTGCAGGGTGTTCCATTCCTCGTGATCCACGCCGTTGAGAATTCCGAAAAGCCGGTCCTGCCGCTGGCGCAATAATCCGTCCAGTCCGCACCCGAATTCCTCCGTCGTGATTTCGCGCGCGTAACGCGGACTCACCGTCGTAATCGCATCGGCAAACGCGATTCCGGCCTTGAGGCAATTCAATTGTTTGTAAAACTCCGCGCCTTCAATTGTGAAAAATTCTTCCGGCAAATTTGTCAGCGCGAATGCGGCTGCCGGAAAAGTCCCCTGATAAGCGAGATTGTGAATCGTCAGGCACACCGGCGGCGGATTCCCCCACCCTTCCCCGCGCCGCTGGTGCAGCATCAATGCCGGCACCAGCCCGGCCTGCCAGTCGTTGACGTGAACGACGTCCGGCCGCCACGGCAGATAACGCGCCAGATTCGCGACGCACTTTGAAAAGAAAATGAATCGTTCGGCATTGTCCGGGTAACTGACGTGGTTCTCCAGGTAAATGCCGGCGCGTTGATAGAATTCCGGCTGGTCAACGAAATAAATCGTTGGTCCTTTTTCAACTTCCAGCGACCACAATTCCGCCTGCACCGGCTGCGCGCCCAACGGCAAATTGAATTGCCAGTCCACGCGGCGCATGGCCGGGAATCGCTCGTGGATGCCCTGGTACAGCGGCGTGACGATGCACACTTCATGGCCCGCGCGCGCCAGTGCCTTGCCCAGCGCGCCAACCATGTCCGCCAGCCCTCCGGTTTTGGAATACGGATGGACTTCGCTGCTGGCCAGGAGGATTTTCATAAACCGCGGCCGCAAAAGCGCGCCGGTGAATTGAATGACGAATGACTAAATCCGAATGACGAAAGAATTGTCAAAACCCCAATGACGAAGGAAGTTCGAGCGCACCATTTTTGGATTTCACTAATTCGGCATTCTTTAGTCATTAGCGCTTCGTCATTAGGACGTGTCTTCAAAATCGGTTTACCGTGTCAGCGCCGGAGGCGCGCAAGCAAGTAGCCCACGGTGAACCCGTGGGTTTGGCCGTCGAAAAAATCAAGCCCCGGCAGGGGCGGCAGAAAACCGGCGTTAAAACGTTTCTTTCGCCCCGTTCCGGGGCTTGGACGGTTTGCGGTTGGCAGCCCACGGTTTCACCGTGGGCTACTATCGGTCGCTGCTCCGCAGTTACAAATGGATTTTGAAAACACGCCTTGGTCATTTTTTCTTGTGCTTCAAACGTGAATGCGCTCCGTCTTCAAATACGGTTGCAGCGCTTTTGGAATCAGCACGCTGCCATCGGCTTGCTGGTGCGTTTCAATCAGCGCGACAAACAATCGCGCCAGTGCCGTGCCGCTGCCGTTGAGGATGTGCGGGAATTTATTTTCACCGTTCTCGGCCTTGAACCGCAGATTCATCCGGCGCGCCTGGAAATCCTCGCAGTTCGAGCAGCTCGACACTTCGAGATAACTCCCCTGCCCCGGCGCCCACACCTCGATGTCGTAGGTCTTCGCGCTCGCAAAGCCCATGTCGCCCGTGCACAACAACACCACGCGGTAATGCAGACCAAGCAATTGGAGCACGCGCTCCGCGTTCGCCACCATTTTCTCCAACTCATCGTAGCCGTGCTCCGGTTTCACAATCTTGATCAATTCAACCTTGTCGAACTGATGCACGCGAATCATGCCGCGCGTGCCGACGCCCGCCGCGCCCGCCTCGCCGCGAAAACACGGCGTGTAGGCGCAGTAATAAATCGGCAACTGGCTTTCCTTGAGGAT
>OLKY01000259.1_pt1 | contig 35400 bp, 35 predicted proteins | sample 1604231 | NCBI WGS metagenome assembly OLKY01 (sample SAMEA104055716, study PRJEB20765) | soil metagenome | biome: Arctic tundra; feature: Polygonal ground; material: soil | place: USA | collected 2011-09 | depth 0-0.5 m
CGTCACGATCGGCAACAGTGTCACCAGCATCGGAGATGGGACGTTTGATTCCTGCTCCAGCCTAACCAGCGTCACGATCCCTGACAGCGTCACCAACATCGGGGACTATGCGTTCTATTCTTGCACCAGCCTGACCAATATCACGATTCCCAACAGCGTCACCAGCATCGGGGACTATGCGTTCTACGCCTGCTCTAGCCTAACCAGCGCCACAATACCAAACAGCGTCACCACTATTGGAGATAGGGCCTTTGATTCCTGCTCCAGCCTGACCAGCGTCACAATACCAAACAGCGTCACCACCATCGGAGATGAGGCGTTTGAGTCCTGCTCCAGCCTAACCAGCGTCACGATCGGCAACAGTGTCACCAGCATCGGGAACTATGCATTCGCCTTCTGCACCTGTCTGACCGGCATCATGATCCCCGACAGCGTCACCACCATCGGGTACGATGCGTTTCGTCAGTGCATCAGCCTAACCAGCGTCACGATCGGCAATAGCGTCACAAACATCGGGGACTATGCGTTCTATTCCTGCACCAGTCTGACAGGAGTCTATTTCAAGGGTAATGCCCCTAGCGCTGATTCGTCTGTTTTCTACAGTGACAACAATGCGACCATTTATTACTTGCCGGGGACCACAGGCTGGGAGAACTTTGCCCTGTGGACTGGTGTTACGACGGTGCTATGGAATCCGCAGGTGCAGAGCGATGTCAGTTTTGGCGTGCGGACGAATCAATTTGGATTCAACATCACCGGCAGCAGCAACCTGGTCATCGTAGTGGAAGCCTGCACGAATCTGGCCAATCCCGTCTGGTCTCCGGTGGGAACCAACACCCTCACCGGTGGCTCGTCCTATTTCAGCGATCCTGACTGGACGAATTATCCCGGCCGTTTCTACCGCCTCCGCTCGCCGTGAACTGATTATCGGGGTTCCGCCGTGCGAATCCAGCGCGCGCGATTCGCAGAAACAATTACCAATCGGTTGCGGAAGTCCGTTTGGTCGAGGTAAAGGCGCACGGTCAATCAAGCCGCGCCAACGGCGGCGATTTCCGTGTGTAGAACGGAACGGCGGGCGTAATCCAAAGCCGCCTGAATATCCGCGCGCTTCAGTTCCGGGTAGCCGTGCAGAACGGAATCCCACGTTTCATTTTCGGCCAGTTGCTCCAGAATGGCCGTCACGGAAATTCGCGTGCCTTTAATGACGGGCTGGCCTCCACAAACGCGCGGGTTGATTTCAATTCGTTCGCTCATGCCTTGAATTATACCCTAAGGGCATAAAAATGACAACCCGCTCAACCGCGGCTTTATCGGGCGGTGACGCCGTGATTAAGATCAAGATTAGGATCAGGATTAAGATGAAGACCGACTTCATTGACACCCGCGTCAATGGCCTTTAGCCTCTGCGCACCATGTCGAAACTGCCGTTTGAACTCCTGCTGGCCCTGCGTTATCTGCGGCCCAAACGGACATTCGTTTCCATCATCACGCTCATCTCCATCGTCGGCGTCGCCCTCGGCGTTGCCGTGCTCATCATTGTCATCAGCGTGATGAGCGGGTTCGACCACGACCTGCGCGAAAAAATCCTCGGCTTCAACGCGCATATTGTGGTCTACAACAACCGCGGCAACAACCACAGTACGATGTTGGACTATGCCCGGATTGCGAACATCATCGCGTCCAATAAAAATGTGCGCAGCGTCTCGCCGGTGGTGATGGGCAAGGTGTTGGTGGAAACGCAGCCGGAGACCAACCAGCAAGCTGCGGTGGATGCGCCGATTCTGCGTGGCGTGGACCCGCGAACCGGTGGCAACATGAGTGTTTTGCCGCAAAGCATGCTGGAAGGAAAATTCGATCTGAGCGGTCGCGGCGTGGTCATCGGCAGCGAGTTTGCCCGCAACCTGCGGCTTCACGTTGGCGACCGGCTGTCCATTTATTCGCCGCACGATATCGAGCAGATGCACAAAAACCGCGGCAAGGAAAACGAAGAGGCCATTTTGCCGGAGGATTATGAAGTGCGCGGCATTTACGACGTGGGCTACTACGAATTCAATAGCTTGTTCATCGTCACGTCGCTGGAGAACGCGCAGGATTTGTATGATCTGGGGGATTCCGTGCATGATTTGGAGGTGATGTTGAAAGATCCTTACTCGGCGACGGAAGTGAAATGGCAATTGGAGCAAACGCTCGGCGATGAATTCGTCGCATACACTTGGATGGAACAAAATTCCACCATTCTCAATGCCCTTATCGTTGAGAAAAACGTCATGTTTTACCTGTTGTTTTTCATCGTCCTCGTCGCCGCGCTGTGCATCCTCAGCGCGCAAATCACGTTCGTCGTCCAAAAAACGCGCGAAATCGGGATGCTCAAGGCGATCGGCGCGACGAATCTCCAAATCTCCGGGGTCTTTCTCAGTCAAAGCGCCATCATCGGCGTGCTCGGCGTGCTCGCGGGTTACGGCCTCGGCATCCTCGCGCTGACTTACCGGAACGGATTCCTGCATTTCATGAACCATCTGACCGGCTGGGAACTTTTCCCCGCCTCCATTTACGGCTTCAGCGAGTTGCCGGCGATCATTGACACCCGCGACATCGCGCTGATTTGCGGCAGTTCGTTTGTCATCTGCATTCTCGGCGGCGTGCTGCCCGCGTGGCGCGCCGGACGGTTGAAACCCGTGGAGGCGCTGCGTTATGAATAAAATGGGAAACATCGAACATCGAACGCCGAACGCCGAACGCCGAATGGCCGACTCGATGACGCTTGGTTCGATGTTCAGAGTTCGATGTTCAGAGTTCGATGTTTCTCTTTTTCCCAACGGAGGTTTGGCGTGAGCGAACCGCTTCTTTCCGCCCGCGCCCTCGCCAAAACCTACACCCTGGGCAAACGCGCGCTCGAGGTGTTGCGCGGCGTCAATCTCGACGTGGCGCGCGGCGAATTTCTGGCCTTGCGCGGCGCGTCCGGTGCCGGCAAAAGCACGCTGCTCCATCTCATTGGCGGACTTGACACGCCCAACGCGGGTGAAATCCATTTTGCCGGGCAGAACCTGGCCGCATTCTCCGAGAGTGAGCTGGCGTTTTTCCGCAACCACCGCGTCGGTTTCGTTTTTCAGTCGTATCATTTGTTGCCGGAACTCAATGCGCTCGAAAATGTCTGTCTGCCGGCACGAATGGCCCGGACTCCCGTTGGCAAGGCCGGGGCGCGCGGACGCGAATTGCTCGCCTGGGTTGGTCTTAAGGACCGCATGGATCACAAGCCCTACGAGCTTTCCGGCGGCGAACAGCAGCGCGTGGCCATTGCCCGCGCGCTCATCAACGAGCCGGAACTGCTCCTGGCCGATGAACCGACCGGCAATCTCGATTCGCACACCGGCGGTGAAATCATCGAGTTGCTCAAGAATCTCCGCGCCGAAAAACAGACCACGCTGGTTATTGCCACGCACGACGCGAATGTTGCGGCGCATGCGGAGCGGGTGGTGGAACTGGCGGACGGGCAGATTGCGTGATGCGTGATGCGTGAATCGAACAGGTGCCATTCACGCATTACGTGTCACGTTTCATTTGGCGGGGCACAATCGTAAATGCGATGAATCAGGAATACTGGGAACAACGCTATCAAACCGGGGAAATGAGTTGGGAAAAGGGCGCGCCCTCGCCGGGACTGGTGGATTTTCTGGCCGCGCGTCCCGACTTGCCCCGTGGAACGGTTTGTGTGCCCGGCTGCGGCACGGGCCATGACGTTCGCGTCTGGGCGCAGGCAGGCTTCGATGCCTTCGGCTGTGACATCGCACCGAGTGCGATCCGGCTGGCCACGGAGAGAACAAAAGCTACCGGATTCGCGGCGAGATTCCAATTGGCCGACTTCCTGCGCGACGAACCGCCGGTTTTGTCCGACTGGATTTTTGAACATACGCTGTTTTGTGCCATCAAACCCGAAGAGCGCGATGATTACGTCCGGGCTGTGTTGCGCTGGCTCAAGCCGGGCGGCGATTACCTGGCGGTGAACTATATGATTGTGGACGCGGATGAAGGTCCTCCGTTTCCCGTGACGCGCGACGAGTTGTGGCGGCGATTCTCGCCGCATTTCGAATTGGCTGCGGACTGGGTGCCTCGTTCGTATCCCAACCGCATCGGGCGCGGCGGATGTTCTGGTGGCGGGGTGCGACACAAAAGCCCGTTGAAAAACAGTAGTTTGGCGACTAGTTTGTCTCTTAGTTATGCTTGAAAATCGTGATTACATGCGCCAGCCGGAGTACGGCCGACGCCTGTCGGTGACCGTGGCATTGCTGATTATCAACGCAGCGGTGTTTGTGACCGAATTGGTAGCTTTGAATCTTCCTCGAAGTATTGAATTCGAAAACCATTATCTGGCGTTGAGCCTGACTGGTCTGGAGCACGGCTTTGTCTGGCAGTTGCTGACGTTTCAATTCATGCACGCCGGCTGGATGCACCTGATCTTCAATTCTCTGGCCATTTATTTTTTCGGATGCCCGGTGGAAACCGCCTTGGGCCGCCGCCATTTTTTGACACTTTATTTGTCCGCTGGAATCATCGGCGGCCTTGTGCAAATGCTCTTCGCGTTTTTGCTGCCATCCTTTAACAGTGCAGTCGTTGGTGCGTCGGCAGGCGCGTCCGGCTTGGTCGCGGCTTTTGCCATCCTGCACTGGGAAGAGCGGTTCAACCTGCTGATTTATTTCATTCCCGTTTCCATGACAGGCAAAACCCTGCTTGCGGTCAGCCTCGGACTTGCGTTCCTCGGCATATTGACTCCCAACAGCGGCATCGCCAACGCTGCGCATCTCGGAGGCATCTTGACGGGCGGATTTTACGTGCGCCTGTTCATTCAAGACCAATGGTCACACTGGAAATTCCCCATCCGCCGCGCCGCGTCCCGCGAGCTGGTCGGCACCCGCGCGGGCAAAAGCTCGTTCTGGCGTTCGGCGGCCAACAAACCGGACGAAGAGCTGTCCACCGATGAATTTGTGAAAAGCGAAGTGGACCCCATCCTCGACAAAATTTCCCGGCACGGCATCCACAGCCTGACCGAACGCGAGCGGCAAATCCTCGAAAAAGCCCGCGAGCGAATGGCGAAACACTAAGTTGGTCGAAGGTCGAGAGTCGAGGGTCGAGAGCCAGACTCCTCGCCGTGCTCCAGCACTCGACTCTCGACTCTCGCCCTTCGACTCCTTACCCTTTTGGGCCATGATCACGCGCTACTCACGCCCCGAAATGCGGGCCATCTGGACGGACGAAAACAAGCTCCGCCTCTGGCTCCAAATCGAACTCCTCGCCAGCGAGGCGCTCGTCAAGCAAGGCGTCGTGCCCAAGGCCGACTTCGCCAAAATCAAAGCCGGCGCCGATAAATGGTCCGCTGACCTGCCCGGTCTCGTCGCCCGCCAAAAAGAATTGGAGAAAACGCTCAATCATGATGTCATCGCCTTCACCACCGCCGTCGCCGAAAAAATCAAAGACCGCGCCAGCCGCTGGTTTCACTTTGGCCTTACCAGCAGCGACGTGGGCGACACCACCTGCGCCGTGCAAATGGTTCAGAGCGCCGACATTCTCATCGCTGATGTAAAGGCGTTGCGCAAAATCATCGCGCGGCGTGCGCGAGAAAGTCAATTCATGCCCTGCATCGGTCGCAGCCATGGCATCCACGCCGAGCCGACCACCTTCGGCCTCAAGCTCGCGCTCATGCACGACGAATTCGGCCGCGCACTCGAACGCCTCGAACGCGCCCGTGAAGTCGCTGCCGTCGGTAAACTCTCCGGTGCCGTCGGCACCAGCGCTCACCTGTCCCCGAAAGTCGAATCCGCTGTGTGCAAACAACTCGGCCTGCGACCCGCGCCGATTGCCACACAGGTCGTCCAGCGCGACATCCATGCCGAATTTCAAACCACGCTTGCCCTCGTCGGCGCGAGCATCGAGCGTTGGGCCGTCGAATTCCGCCACCTTCAGCGCACCGAGGTGCTGGAAGCCGAGGAACCATTCACCAAAGGCCAGAAAGGCAGCAGCGCCATGCCGCACAAGCGCAATCCCATCACCTGGGAACGTCTTACCGGCCTCGCCCGCGTGCTGCGCGGCAACGCCATTGCCGCGCTGGAAAACGTCGCCCTCTGGCACGAACGCGACATCAGCCACAGCAGCGTCGAGCGCATCATCTTCCCCGACTCCTGCACGCTGCTCGACTACATGTTCGGCCTGCTCACGCGCCTGATGGACGGTCTCAACGTTTATCCGGAGAACATGAAGAAGAATCTCGGCCTGAGCCTCGGCATGTGGAATTCGCAGACCGTCCTGCTGGCGCTCATCAAAAAAGGCCTGTCGCGGGAAGCCGCCTACCAACTGGTCCAGGATGCGGCGATGAAGACCTGGGAAGTCAAACACGCCGGTCGCGACGACGCCAATTTTGTCGAAGTCCTGAAGGCCGACCCCGCCGTGGCGAAACATTTCAAGAAAGGCGAACTGGAGAAACTCTGCACGCTTGAGTTCCATTTCAAGGAAGTAAAGAACCGGTTCAAGAAACTGGGGCTGTAGCCGCCGACGTGAGGAGGCGGAATAGTTTAATCACGGATGGACATGGATAAACACTGATGAACAAAGCCGTTGCTCTCCCCTTTTAGGAAGCAAATACTCTTTTGCGATGAACTTCAACCGCATAGCTGAAGCTGCTTGTCGGCTGAACCGGATCACTGCCCGACGTTTCGAGGATTATGTGTGTCTTCTGCAATTTCATTGCGAGACGCTTCATCTTGGCGCATTGGCTTGGGCAACTGCCGGACGATCACTTCCCGAAGACGCAGTTGACCTGATTGCGCTGGCTCGCCGTTTTACTTGCTACGCGCCGAACGAGATTCCATCTGATTGGCTGGCTGACCGTTCCCGCTTACAGGCGATGAAACTAGGGTGGCTGCACGCCTGTTGTGAAGCAGAGTCACTGATCGCAAAACTTCCACCCGAAGAGGTCGGTTGCCTGTATCTCGACGCGGCCGGCAAACCCGTCTGCCCCGACCCGGCGTCGCCGGAATTTCCGAAACTCACGCGCTACTACGGCAGCATCAAAGGCGCATGGCCGCGCATTGTGGAAAGCTAAAACTAACGGTTGTCATGGCAAAACATTTCAAGCCCGGCGAACTCGAAAAACTCTGCTCGCTCGATTTCCATTTCAAGGAAGTGAACAGCCGGTTCAGGAAACTGGGGCTGTGATACACTGACATCATGGAACTGAAGGAACAATCGTTCGCACCGACGCTGGCCCACAAGCTGGGCGATGTTCCGCATGTTTCCGGGTTGTTGCGCCGCATCGCGCAACTCAGTGGCGCGGGCGAACGGGTCGCCGATTGGTTGCTCAAGGTCGCCATCGCGCGCGGCGCGAATCACTACCGGCGGGACTTCGATCCAACATTGCCGCCGGACTTGCCCGCCATTGGCGACGAAGAAATTGGCGTGGCCCTTTGCCTCGGCCAGAATCCTTACAACTTGGACTCTTTGCGCGTAGCTGCGCAGTTCCTGAGTTCACCGCGCATCAATGCCGAACGCCTCTGCCGCCTCGCCGTTCAGGAACGGTGTGAACCGGTGTTGCTGCACATCGCCGAGGTCGCCAAAAAATACGCGCCGGAACAAGAGCCGTGGGCTTCCCTGCGAAATCATCTTCGCCCACGACGAGTGCCGCGCACGGATGCTTTGCCACACTGGACGCGCCTCGTCAGCCACACCGGGATTACGCGAGAAGGCCCACCGCGCACCGACTGGTTGTGCCGCCATGAATAACCCACTGCACATTCTTCAGACGCTCGACCGCCACCTGACCAAACCGGCGGAAATCACGATCTTTGGGCGCGCGGCCCTCGCTCTGGGTTTTCAAAACAGCCTGGCGGAGTTCGCCACCACGCACGACGTTGACGCCATCCTCTCGCTTTCGTGGCTCGCGGCCGAAGGCGAAAACCTGGATTTCTGGCAGGCCCAGCAGCAAGCCAATGTCGAACTGGAATCGGAAGGACTCTACATCACTCACCTCTTCCGCGAATTGGAAATCATTCTCACACCCGATTGGCTGCCCCGGCGCATGCGGGTTTCGCTGGAACTCCAACGCCTGACTGTTTTCCGGCCGTCCACGCTCGATCTGGTTCTCACGAAAATGATGCGCGGCGATGAGAACGACCTTGCCGACATCCAGTTCCTGCTCCAACAGGAAGCGATCACCGCCGAACAACTCCGCGCTGTTTTTGCGCGCGCCCGCGTGCCGGATGTGCCCGAAATCCGTGAATTGTTTCAAGCCGTGCAACCGAAAGTGCTCGCGCTCGCCAAACCACATTAACACCAATGCCCAAATTCGCCCCGCCTCCGCCCGTCGCACCCGAAACCTGGCGCGCACTGCTCACCGCCGCCTCTGACTTTGCCGCGCTCGAACCGTGGGAATGCATGTATGACAGTGATGTCGTCGGCCTGATTGATCCCGCCACCGGCGAGACGCGCATTGCCGCCGTGCTCGGCAATGCTGGGGAGGTGTTTGCCGCCGTTTTCTACCGCCGCGCCGCCGGGTTGCGCTGGATTCTCCAGATGCTCAACGACGCGCCTGACCCCAAAGACCTGAACAACGCTGACGGCATTGATTGTCTCAAGCTCGAATTCGTTCCCAAACGCGAACTGTGCAAGGAAGACCTGGCCATGCTCAAAGCCGCCGGATTCAAACCGGCTGGCAAAGGTTCCATCTGGCCGCAATTCCGCTCGTCCGACCCCGGCTGGCTTCCCTGGCATATCAACCAAGCCGAGGCCAGCCAGCTCCTCGCCGACCTCCCGCGCCTCGTGAACGTCGTTGAAGTAGGCAGTCAGCGCGCAGCGTGCCCGGACAATCTCCGTCATCATACCCACGGGATACGCGCCCGAACCGACGGCGGGATCGCAGACGGTGATGGCGGCGAGCTTTTCGTCAATGATCCGGGCGTGTTTTTCAATGGTGGCTGGCATCTTGATGGAATACTTCGCATCCACCGCCTCGTAGTGGGAGATTTGTTCGCCGAGGCGGATGAAGGTTTCAATGTCCTTGTGAGGAACAATTCCCTTGTCCGTGTTAAGCGCGGTGTCGAGGTAGTTGATAAGGCACTCTTGACACTGGTAGTGGACAATTTCGCGCGGGGTGTAGAATGAGCCAAGACCTTTGCGGCGGTTTTCCTCAATCAGATTCTCAAAGACCTTGCCGAGCATTTCAGGGTCAATGGCCACTTCCTTTTCCAGCGGCTCGGCTTCGTTGACGGTGAAGTTGTAGCGGTCAAACACGTCGAGCACGCCCGTGCCGGTGATAAGTTCTTCAAAGCGTTCGGTATTCGTGAAAAGGCGGTTTGGCAAAACGATGTCGGTCTTGCGCCAGTCGTAATCGGCCAGCGGCTCGAATAATCCACCATTCAGGAACGGGATACGGCATTTGAAGTGGTTGCACCACGCTTCATGGCCACGGTCGGTCGCCAGCGTGTCGTAAAAAAGCGGTTCGAGAACGTCGTTAAAGAAATTGTCGTAAGCGCCATAGTCGTCACGGACGAGCCGCCGGAAGAAATCATGCGGGCCAGTGCCCCAATCCTGACCTTTGGCCACACCGAGCCAGCCTTTCTTTTGCAGAAAATAGAGGAACACAATCTGGCCCATAAGCTTTTTGGCGAAGTCAACGGTGCTGACATTCTTTTCCTTGAACTCGTCTCCGATGCTTTTGTCCTTGGCCGCGAGCTTCTTTAGTTCCTTCTCAATCTCCTCAAACAGCGCACGATACTTGATGAAAAATTCATCGGTGACAGTTTCGACGCTGAAGGCTTCCTCTATTTTCGCAAGCGGCGGTTTGGTCTCGGTGTCTTGCAACAAGTCGAGAAACCGGCTTTGCGCGGTATGGCAACTTTCATTTTCGCCGACGATGTAAGAAAAACGGCGGGCAGGCGTGAGGCGTTCCTCGACGGCGATTTTTCCAGTCTTGGGGTCGCGCTTGGATTCGTATTCCATGCGGACAAACGAAAACCGCCACGAACGCGCGTCGGGCGAAACGAAGGCGACGAGTCCGGCCTTCCATCTGCGTTCGCAGAATACGTCGGCAGTTTTTATGGGCGGAGTTCGCGCGGGTGGTCTTGCGCGCCGTGTAGAATACGAGAGATGATGATGTTCCTGCCGACGATGCGGAAGAAGATTTTATAGGGGAAGCGGTGGGTCAGAACGCGGCGAAAACCACGGTAGTAAAGCGGGAAACGTTCGGGATCGGCTTCCAGGCGCAGAAGGGCTTCGGCGTGGTCGGCAAGAAATTCATCGCCCAGTCCGGGACATCGTTCCTCATACCAGTCGTGCGCGCGGCGGAGGTCAGACTTGGCTTTGGGCCGGATGGTGACGGTCCAACTCACCGGCGGGATTCGCGGATCTGCCGGAAGACATGGCGCCAAGGCTCGCCGGGGCTGGGGTCGCGCTCGAAATCAGCGAGCGCCTCGTCAAGCGCCTGCCGTTCGGCGGGCGTGGGTGAACCGCCGTCCAGCAGGTCGGCTTCGTGGAGTTCGGCGAGCCGGACGAAAAGCTGGGAGCGGTCGCTGACAGTCAGCCTTGGAAGTTCTTCAAGGATTTGCGCTTTGCTCATAACATGAATCTAGCGCGGTTGAGACCTTCCCGCAAGCATGGCGTGGAGAGGAATACTTTGAAATCCATTGCGGAATGCGCTTGCGGGCTTCTTCCAAGGGGATGCGCTCGCCGCGATCCAGTTCGGCCAGCCCTTCCTCCACCGCCTGCCGGAATTCCAGTTCGTAAATCGCGTCAACGAGTGTGGCATCCGGTGGCAGTTTTTCCGCCACCTCCAGGAGAACTTCTTTCGCACTCATAGTTTCAAGGTGTAGTCAATTTCCGCTTTAACCGCCAGTTTGCAACTGTTTTTCGTGAGGGACAGCAGCCGAAGCTACGCGAAATGATTTTGGTTAAATTTTGGTTCTGGTCGTTTTGGTTTTTTTCCGAAACCGCAGCGGGCCGATTCGGAGATCGGCGTTCCGTCCGCTTCGGTTTCGTGACGCAGTGAGAGTATGCCGGGCAATCCGCCTTCGCAAGCTTCGGCGCGACGAGTGCGGGGAGTTGCGCGGGCGTTTTGTTCAGAGACAGCCCCGAAAGCGTTCGGGGTGTCCTACGTTATCAGCGGTTGAAAACCAATTCCGATGCTGACGGCGGCTGTGTTTCTGGATTAATCTCCCGGCGTGGAAGACGATTTAATCAAACGTCTGCATTCGGCCCGGTTGACAAAGGGCGAGGTGCGCGCCCTCGCCGCCCAACTCCCGGCCACCGATGAAGCATTGCACCAGTTGATCGGGTCGCTGGTGGCTTCCGCCGACGAGGCGGGCGTGACAGCGTTGATGCTGGCGATGGTAGTTGGCGCGCGTAGCATCGAGGCGCGGGTGTTGCCCGGGGTGCTGCCGCTGATGAATCAACTCGATGGTGTATCGCTGGTGGCGTTGCAGGCGCGCGGCGAGGTGGTAGAGACGCTGCTGGCGGCGGTCGAGAGCGGCGTGATGGGTTGGGAACGCCAGGCGGTGCTGCTGTTGATTGCCGGCTGGATTTGTCTGAATCGCGAACCGAAACGCGCGCTGCCGCCGAACCTGATTCCCAAGGCGCGATTGCTGGCGCGCGAGGTTGCGGGTGGGTGCGAGGCATTGTTGCCGCTGTTCGCGCTGGCGCACATCACCCGGAACAAGGCGCTCCAGACGGTGCTGGAAGAATTCATCACGCCGCCGCCGCCGGGAGCGATTGAGACGGCGCTTGATTTCATCATCGAGAAACCGATGGCCGACCCGCTGGGTTTTCTGCCCGAACAGATGGATCGCGTCATCAGTGCGAGCGGACCGTTGCGGCGCGCGGCGGCCAAGGTGGGGCGCAATGATCCGTGCCCCTGCGGCAGCGGCAAGAAATACAAGAAGTGCTGCTTCGAGAAGGATCAGGAGCGGCTGCATCATTCGTCGGAGGTCGCAGGGGTCACGACCGAGGAACTTGAGGTGATGCCCGAGCCATTTCTCACGCAGGAAAGGATTGAAGATATGCGCGGGCCGAAGCTGGCGCGGTTGCGGATCGAACTCGTGCCCCCGCACTTGCAAAGATTCCTGCTCGCCCGCCTCTCTTTGTTCCAACTTCACGAAGCGCTTCTCGCGGCGTGGGAGAAGGTCGGCTGGCGCGATGACCTGCGGGTGGTTTATGAGAATTGCCTGTTCGAAGCCGCCCACGGCGGTTATCGCGAGGTGTTGATCCGACTCATGGCGTTGCGCGACATCACGCCGGAACATGACGCCTTGGGAATCACCGGCAAACTCCTCCTGGCCCGGGACAATCCGGAACAATATCTCGCTTTGATCGAGGAGGCCGCCCGCCGGCATCTTCATGACGAACAGGACTTGAGCTGCGTGGACGTCGCCTGCGCGCTCACCGAAGGACCTCTGCCCGGCTTGGGGACACTCGTGGCGCGTGGCGCCGCGGCCACGGCGTCGCCGGACGATGCGGAATTGTTGTTTGAATGCATCGGCAAAGTGCGCGACCGGCTGGACCTGCCGCCCGAAGATCCGGGCGAATGGATGCTGGATCACCTTTACGATCTGCCGGAGGAGCTGGACGAGGAAACGCGTGAAGAACTGGCCGCCGCGCGACGGCAAATGGAGGCCGCGTCTGCGGAAGCCAGCCGCCTGCGGGCGCAACTGGCGGAAACCCGCGCGCAACTGGAACGTCAGGAACGGCTCGCCGCCCGTAAGAAGACCGCGCCGGCCACACCTGCCGCGCCGGCCGCCGCGCCCGAACCGTCCGCTGCCGAACTGCGCAAACGGATTGACGAACTCAAATCCGCGCTCAAGGAGCGCCACACCGAGCGCAACGCGCTGCGTCGCGAGTTGAACGAGGTGTTGAAGGAGACCGCCGAACTTCGGGAATTGAAAGACCGCCCGGGTCCGGACGCAAACGCCGCGAGCGAACCCGACCGTGAAGAGCAGGCCTTGCTGGCCGAGGAGACGACGGCGCTGCAACCCGTGCGCGTGCCGGTTTTCCCGGGCCGTTTTTCGCAGACGCTGGAATCGTTTCCCGGGAATGTGTCCCGCGGCGTCATGATGCTGATCGGGCGGCTGGCCGCAGGCGAGCCGGCGGCATTTGTGGGGATGCGCCGGCTACGGGTGCGCCATGAGATTTGCCGCGTGCGCCTCGCGGGGGATTACCGCCTGTTGTTCAAATTGCAGCCCGAAAAACTCGAAATCCTTGATCTGATCAATCGCCGTGACTTTGAGAAGTGGCTTAAAACACTGGGCTGAGTCGAGGGATCCAAAACGGCCCTTGCGACAGGCGGACGAACTCGCCCGCGCTGAAATCGAAAAGCTGCTGACCCGGTGGGAATTCACCCGCTAACAACGCATTTAAAATCCGTATTTTGTAGGAGCCGAGGTAACGAGGCTCAAATTTCTTCGTAAACAAAGATTTATTTAGAGACTCCTCACGTCGTCTCCTACTTTATTAACGGGCGGCTAAGACGCAAAATCACATATCAAGTGCCGGGCCGGAGGCCGGCGCTCCGATCAACTTCGATTTCGGGGTTTATCCGAGGTGGTCAAGAACGAATTGCAAATATCCCTGGCGACCGCCGAGTTTGGTGTGCCGTTCAACGGAACGCTGTAGTTCACGCAAATAGTCCACCAGCTTCTCGATCACAACCGGCTTGGTGTTGCCCTCCGGCAGGCCCTGCATTGGCTCGGCCCCGGTGGCGAGCAGTTTCTCGCAGACATCCCGCACTGCGTTATAGGCCTCGGCGTCAATGCCGGTAAGGTTTGGTGGCTTGGGTTCGTGGTTTCGCAGCCGGGAACGGTATGTCTGATGGGCGGCTTCATAAGCGCGTCCAGCCGCGTAATCGCTCATGTCGGGCCGGCGAATCCAGACGGCGATAACAGCCGATTCCAGTTCGCGCAACGCGGGCAGGTCCTCGTCTTTCAAGTTCATAATTTCAAAATGGTCCTTTGGGCAGACGCCAATCGCGGTTGAATAGAGGTTGCTCTTTCGGCGGCAAGGTGTCCTTCGGCCAGTCTTTTGCGTGCTTGGCGCGGTCTTCCTCGCTGGCGTAATAGCGCAGCCAGAGTTGCATTTCGTCCTCGCCCCAACTGCCGAGAAAGTCGTGAAACCAGCCGCCGGTTTTGCATTGGCCGGGCAGCAATGCCTCGTCACGCAGGCCGCGCGTCCAGAGTTCGGCATAAAGTTCGCGGTCGCTCAGATGATCGGCGTGCAACACGTAAAAGCCGCGGCAGGCGAGGTTGTGAAGCAGTTCCCAAAGTTTGGCCGGCAGCGTTCCGTCCGTAAGTTCGTCCGGCGGCAGGAGTGAGCCTTCGGTTTTCTGCAACTGGTCAATCGGGCGCTGCCAGTCTTCGGATTGCCCAGCATCGGCAACCGCAGTCAGTTCTTTACGGCGCTTTTCGGCTTCGATCTCCGCGTCCACTTTTTTTAGTCCGAGCGGATCGGATTCGTCGCGCTCATCCGCGCTTTCCTCGTCGTCCTCGAACCAAAGCTTTTCATCGTCCGCCGATTGCGGGATTCCCGGCGGACCGGGCAGCCAGCGGTCACGGTCGTACCGCGGGTTTTCATGGGGCGGCATGGACGAACGTCCGTTTTCGAGGGCCCATGCCTCGCGTTCTTTTTCGCCGGCATACCAGCGAAGCCAGAATTGTTCGTCGCGGTCGTTCCCGTTACTGAGGTCGAGGACACACACGTTGCAGTTCCACTCGGCCTCAGCCGGAATATCGGCAACCTGCTCGACGAGCCACTGATTGTACAGCCAATGGTAGAGTTCACGGTCGCCCAAGTGGTCGGTGTAATGAAGATAAAACCGTCGCCCGGCCAGCGCGTAAATGAGTTCCCACAGCCGTCCGCGAAGCTGGAAATCGTCCAGACCCGCAGGAGGCACCGGTTCAAAACCGAGCCGGCGGAACAGATCGCGAGCGGGCAGCCATTCGCAGTCGTCGAAAGGGTCAATCAGGTCAATCGGCGGCTTGGACATGGGTGTTTGTTAACAAATGAGCCTGACAGGGACGATGGAAATATTTTCCAATGTCACCCGGTTTTGGCAAAGTGGGTTCATGGCCTGGCGCATTCAAGACAGCGTGATCCGCGGCGAGATTGACAACCGCGTCAAGGGGCGCGTGCGCGGCCGGCTCTGGCTGGACGGCCTTGCCGGGCCGGTGATGCTTGATTTGGAAGGCAATGCGTGTCCGGATCTCGCGGGCTGCGTGCTCGAATTCAAGAACCCGGCCAAAACTTTTCCCATCCGCAAACAGCCGGCCTTCGCACAGCTCCAGCGCGGCAAGATCGGCAATCTCTCGGCGTCGCAAAAGACGCGCGTGTTCGCGGTTCCCGACGAGGATGCGTTTGCCATGATTGATCGCGGCGAGAAACCGCCGGAACGCATCGCCAACGCGCTTTACCTCGAATGGTTCAGCGAGGGCAACGGACGCGTCGTCATCGAAAGCGCCGATTACCAACTGACGATCTCCCCGCCGCAGTGGCGGCTGTCGCCGGAGGAGGAAAAGCAACGCGCCCGGGATGTCGAGGCGGGCTGGGGTGGCTTCGTGCAGCAGTTGAACAACGCGTTGGAAAAACAAAAACGCGGGCAGAAGGATCCGGAGGCGGAGTGGGACGAGCACGATTACGAGCGGTTCATGAAGGAGTGCGACGCCCGCACGGACAAATACATGGAATTACAGGAAAAATACGGCGACTCCGACGAAGCCGAGGCGAAGATTGCGAAGGAAATGGGCTGGGATCGCGAGGACGAAAGAGGAGCCGGCGATGAGGAGGAGTTGATGTCGGTCGAGGAAATGAATCGCATTACCGAAGAGGCCTTGAACGAACCGTTGCCCGAACCCGAACCGCACCGGGAGGGCATAGACTGGATCCGCACCGCCGACGGCGACATCCGGCATCCGCTCCAACATCGCTGTCATGAAAGCGCGATGAAGATCTGGCACGAATCCGATGAATTGGGCCTCAAGGAATCCGAAGACGAAGATTTGCAGCAGTTCGTCTTTGAATTTCAAACAACGGGGGTGAAGCTCGGTGGCGCGTTGCATGGCGTTGCCCAGGGCCGCGGGCCGCGCGACGGCGCATTCACCGTCGCCTACCTGAAGCGTGCGCTCGACCATCTGCATAAGGCGCAGGCAGGCCTTGAGGCGGTGGCGCCGAAGAAACTTCTGCCGGAGAAAATGGTTGCCGGGGCGCGGAAGGAATTGTTCGAAATCCGCGAAGGGATTCTCCGCTTGATGGACGAGTTTCGCGGGCGCAAATGAACGCTACACGGCCAAACCGAAACGAAATTGTCCAGGCCACCGAGGCCGGCCTGCCAGCCATTTCCGAGCTGGCGGGCGTCATCTGGCGCGCGTGTTATCCGGGCATCATCACCCACGCGCAGATTGATTACATGCTGGCGCGGATGTATTCGCTCGACGTGCTGCGCGACGAAATCCGTTCCCAAGGAATCCGCTACGACCGGCTGCTGCTGGATGGCAAGCTGGCTGGCTTTGCGTCTTACGGACCGACATCCGAGCCGGGCGTGATGAAACTGCACAAGCTTTACCTGTTGCCGGAGATGCAAGGCCGCGGGCTGGGCAGCCGATTGTTGCAGCATGTCGAACGCGAAGTCCGCGCCGGGGCAGGGCGCCGGTTGATTCTCTCTGTGAACAAACGCAATGCCAAGGCCATCACTGCCTACAAACGGAATGGCTTTGTCATTGCCGAATCCGTGGTCACGGACATCGGTGGCGGTTTCGTCATGGACGATTACATCATGGCCAAGGATTTACCGGCCTGAAACTGAATCCGGTGCGGGCAACGGCGGTCACTGGGACGATTTCGGCGGTTTGTTGGAAACGACCGTGCCTGCGTCAATGTCCGGCGAGGCGGTGCGGACACCCTGGTATTCGACATTTCCGGAGCTGGTGTCCGCGATTTTGGGTCCGGCGTAAATCACCGCCAGTTCGGCCAGCGCGGCGGAGGTGTCATTGCCAAATCCGGAAAGCGCTGTGAACTTCAAGTGTTTCGCGGTGACGGTCTGCGAAAAACGGATTTGTTGCGGGTCAAAAGTTGAAGCCAGCTGGCCACGTGTGATTTCGCGCCACTGATTCCCATCGTCGCTCACTTGAATGGTGTAATCGTGAATGTCGCCCTGGTGTTCGCGTTGGTTCTGTCGCGGCATCAGGACTAGGCCATCCATCGCCACCGGCTGCGGGAAATGGACGGTCAATGCGTGCGGATATTTCGGGCCGTTGCCACGTGCGTCGGCGCTCGACCAAAACGTGTTCGGGTCGCCGTCAATGATGGCGTTCGCGTTTTGGCCGTCCGCTTCCGCCGTCGTGCCGAGCTGGCGCATGATGCGCGTGTCGAAAAGCAGGCCCCGGATTTCGGATGCCGGCACGGCGACTGCCGGCTGGAATTTTTCACCGGCCATGTAGTCGATCAGCGACCGGCGCAACTGCCGCGCCACCGGCCGGGTATCCAGCGAACTCTCCAGATCGGCGGAGCAAACCATCAATCTGCCCGAGCCGACCCGGCATTCAAACACCAGACCGAGTTTGTAATTGCGGTTCCAGTCGTCAATGGGCTGGACAATGGGCTGGAGCGCTTGCGGCAGGCGATCCAGGTTGACCGCGCGGGTGTTGCGGAGAATTTCCGTCCATTGCCAGTCGCAATGCGCCGCCGTCGGAAATTCCGCCAGCGCGGGATGATTGGCGTCGCACCAGAGTCCCAACATCCGGCTCCAGGTCGGTCCCATCAGCGCATTCCAGAACACCGGCACGCAGGCCAGCGGCGGACTCCACCAGTCCAAATCCGCATTGCGCGGCAGGAACAAGACCTTGCCGCCGGCGGACAATTTCTTTTCCGCCTCGTCCCAGGAACTCGTCACGAAGGCATCCGGCGAGGTTGAATCCGGAACCTGTGCCGGATACAGCCAGAAATTCCAGTCGTTCATGAATCGGAGGGGCGAGCTCTGCGAGCCCCCATCTTTTTCAGGGCGTCGTGGAACTCCGCCCTCCGAATGTGTCACAATAACAACCAGCTTGTAAGCCGCCGGGACCGGCAGCTTTGACAAGTCCGCGCTGACTTTGCCCAGCGCAAATTTTTTTCCAATGGGGATTGTTGTGGAAGGCCACTCGCCTTTGGCGGCGATCTTGCCGGATGAATCCACGATTTGCCAGGTACCGGCGGCATTGGTCAGGGCGTTTTCACCAAAATTCGCGACCTCAACGTTCACCTCAAACACATCGGCGGTCGTGAAGACGCGTTTTGTCAGGCGCGCCAGCGGGACAACGGTATTGCAGAACTTTTTGAACTCGTCCGGGGTCGCGTAGCCTTTGGATTCCCAAAACGGGTCCAGCAAACCGACGAGCGCCGTGCCTTGTCCGGTGTAATCGTGCAGGTCGAGCAATTGGAAGCCGGCGAGGCCGGGCGTGCGCAGGTTGGCTTCGATTTCCTCCTTGTAACATTCGAGCTGGAAACGGCCTGACGCCCAGGCGAAATTTTTATTGATGTAGCCGCCGACGTCAGTCGGCGCATTCTTCTCCAAAGAATTTTTATTCAGCGCGGACTCACGTCCGCGGCTACGAACCGGATCATCATACAACCCATGCGCTTTGGCGGAGTCGCGGAAAATTTCGTAGTTTCCCGGTTGCATGAAGCCGGTGAATTTTTTGATGATGTCGAAATCCGGATACGCGACCCACTGGCCGAGTTCATGCGAAACCACCGGAACGTTCACGCCTTGCAATGACCTCGAATAATCGCGTCCGAACCACGCCGACTCGCCGCGTGTGCGACCCTGGCCGATGCGCCCGACGGCCAGATAATCCGCACCCGTCACCGGCCCCGGAGAGTCAATCAGCGACCAGCCGGTGTCCGGCGTGTAGAGCCGGCGCGGATCTTCGGCGCGAAAATGTTCGACCCATTGGGTCAGGCACGGTTTCCAGTTGCCGTGCGCTTCATTGCTGGCCGAGAGCAGCACAAATGACGGATGATTGCCGTAGGCGCGGAGGATGCGTTCGGTTTCGGCATAGAGCATTTTTTCCATCGCACTGCCGGGGCTAAAATCGTTCCACATGCCGCATTCGACCTGCAGATAAAACCCCAGTTCATCGGCGGCTTCAAACGCGGCTTCCGGTGGACACCAGGAATGGAAGCGCATGTGGTTCAAGCCCCAATCCTGGCACGTCTGAAAAATCTTCTTCCAGGATTCAACGTCAGTCGGCGGATAACCCGTCAACGGAAAATCGCCGCCGAAATGCGTGCCGCGCAAATAGGTCTTGCGGCTGTTGATCTCAAAATCCTGACCGACGGCTTTAAACTCGCGGAGGCCGAAGGTGCCGGCGACTTCTGAATGAAATCCTTTGCCGCCGATGGTCGCTCTCAAATTGTAAAACTTCGGATTGAATTCCGACCATGACTCAAAATGGTCTCCCATCGGAAAAAACAGCGTCAGGTTCGTGTTCCCGGGGCCGATGAAGGCGGATTGTTGCACCGGCTTGAGCGCGTTGCCGCCAAAATTTTTGGGTACGACTTGAAGCATCACCAATGGGGCGTTAATGACCTTGCCGGTGCCGTTGTGCGTGAAGAGAGTGACGGCGACGCTCTTGCGATTGAGGTCAGGATCCAGGCGTAGACGTTCGATGCAAACATCGTCAGCGGCGCGCAACTCAATTTTCCCGGCGATGCCGTTCCAGGCGCTGCCGAGCGAGTCGGAAACGGAATGGGCGTCCATCGCGTGCATTCCGGCGGGATTGGGGAATTGCAGCCGGTTGTCCACGCGGATGGTCAGGCGGTGCTTGCCCGGCGGCACAATGCCGAAATCAAATTCATGTGGCGTGCAGAGGCTGATGTCCGAGCCGATTTCCTTGTCATCGAGCCAGACGGTTGTTTTCCAGTGTGGCCGTTCCAAAAACAGAACGATGCGTTTGCCTTGCCAGTCCTTCGGAATTTCAAAATCCCGCTGATACCACGCCGCGCCGAGGTAATGCCGGGGCGGCTGGCAGAGGAACGGCACCTTTACGCTGCCCGCGTTCGTGTAGGCGGCATAATCCGCGCGCAGATACCAGAAATGGTCGTAGAGCGTCAGCACCCAGGGCGTGCGGATGCCGATTTCGTCGCCGTAACCCTGTGCTTCGAGAACACCGGGCAGCCGGATTTTGTCCGGCAAATTTGTGGCGAACCACTGTTCATTGGTGCCGACGTCGTTGCGATCGAGAGCAAATCGCCATTCACCGGCGAGCGAAGTCGTGCCGGCGGCGCGCAGTGGCTCCGGCGCGAGGCAAAACAGGGTCAACACCAGTGTCGCCAGCGTGGCTTGAGAAAGAAAATTTTCCCGGTTCATATTTTTGGATTTGTTTCTAATGGTAAATAAGCGGGCATGACCACGTCCTCGACCCAAATTTGCACAGTTGGCTGGCGGTTCGTCATTTGACAGGTGCGCGCCAAGTTAGACTAAAACGAGGAACGGTTGAATAGCCAAAATTGGTTATGTCCGCCTCCGTTGGGTCAGGTCCAGCATCAATTCCAGGGAGCGAACTAAATGCCCCGCTTCTGTCCGCGATACGCCGCCAGAAAATAAACCAGCACCACCGCCACCACCGCGGCCAGGGCACCCCAGAACAGCGGCCATTGCGTGCCGGCCGGGCGCGTGCAGGCTACGAACCACCAGCCGGTGCCGAGGTAGCCGATGAGGTTGCCCACGCCACTGTTCATCAGCGACATCAACGCCTGCGCCCGTGCGCGCCACGCGGTGTCCACGCGCTGGTCGAGATAGATTTGCGCGGTGATGAACACGAGGGCGAAGGAACAGCCGTGCAGCGCCACGCCCGCCAGCAGTCCCGCCCGGTCATTGAACGCGCTCAAGCCGAATCGCAATACGCCAAAGCCCATGCCGCACGCGAAAATCCATTTCAACCGCCACTTCAGCAGCAGTCCGCCGAGGCTGAACATGGCGATGATTTCGGTCACTTGCGCGAGGCTCATCCAGGCGGTTGTGTGTTGCAGCCCAAGCTCCCGCAAGTGCGTCGGTGCATACGGATAAAACGCCGCCAGCGGGATGCAGAACAGCGCCGTGGTGATGAAGACCACGCGGTGGTCTCGATTTTTCAACAGCGTGAGCGCGTCCAGACCCAGGCGCTCGTGCCACGAAAGATGCTCGGCGGATTTTGGCGTTTCCAGGACCGGCAGGAAAAACGTGAACCCGGCGACCATCAGCCACGTCACCGCGCCGGTGTATCCGGCCAGCGATGACGTGTCCGCATTCAACAGGCTGACGAGCAGGCATCCGGTCATCCAGCCAATCGTGGCCATGGCGCGGAGGGGGCCGAATTCTTTTTGGGCGTCTTCCAATCGCGCGAGAACGATGGTCGAGGAAATGCTCCACATCGGCGCGGAGCAGAGCGAGTAAAGTTGGATCAACGCGAGCACCAGCCACGGATGGCCATTCATTTTGATGGCGGTGCTGACCAGCGCCAGGGCGGCGGCGGCGGCCAGCGCCAGGCCGCGCAGCACTTTCACCGGCGACGTGTGGCGGTCGGCCATCGCGCCAAAAATGAGCGGTGAGACAAACGCCGCGAGTGCGGATGCGGCGAATGCGAACGGTTTGATGGCGTGCAGTCCATGCGCGTCGAGCACGGGGCCGAGCGGCACGAACCAGATGCCCATCGCCGCCGCCTGGATGAAGAACAACACCGCCAGCTCGGTATATTCGGCTTTGCGCAGCGTTGTCAGCACGCACAGAGGGGACACGCCGCCGCGAAAAATTTCAACCAAAACAAATCAATCCGCCGCCGCCCCTTGCAATCCAACCGGTTTGCCCTCCCCAAAAATGAACGCGCAGCCTTTCGGCTGCGCGTGAACGGTCTGTTTGATTTGAAACGGCGGATTATTTCTTTTCCAGCTTTGCTTCCCAGTCGCGGGATTGGGCTTCACCGTTCCGTTCGAATTCCATTTTGCCCTTGATGACGCCGTCCGCGAACTTGCCGGAATATTTGTTTGTGACCGTGTTGTCGTTGAACGAGCGTACCACGCAGAACGAAACGTCCGCGCCGGTGATTTTACCGTCGCTAATGTCCGTGGCGGTGGTTTGGCCGTCGCGTCCCGGCGAGGTCAGCTTGCCGGTCAGCTTGTCGCCCTCCAGCTTCAACGCGAGGGTGTTCGTCCGGTCCGGTCCGCCGTTGCGTCCTGGCACGGTCCAGATGTAGGCCCCCGTCGGATCCACCTTTTTGTCTTCAGCCCGGGCTTGGACGAGGACGCCCATCACCAGGATGGCGCCGGCCAGGGCGGTTGCGAATTTATTTGCCGTCATGAGTTTGTATTGTGGTTTGATTGGTTGTTTGCAGTGACCCCGGATGCATTCCAACCGCGCAGTGGGGAAACTTGCAGGGTGTCAGACCGTCGCCGGCCGCAAAAGGTTACATGTATTGGCCGGAAAACCGGCGAAGTTACATGTTGATTTGGTCGCGCCCGGAATGAAAAACAGCGCCGTCAGCTCGGTATATTCGGCTTTGCGAAGTGTCCTTAACATTGGTGCGGAGAATAGCCAATTGGGTGGAAAACAAAAGCGTGCAACCGTCGCGGTTTGGTAGTGACGGCGCGCGGGCTTCAGCCCGCTTCACCATTCTCAATGGCAGGACACTGGGAATGTCCGGTCCGCTTTCGTTTCGCACGTTGAAGCGGCGTGAACGCCGCGCCCCGTGATTTAATTGCTGCGTTGGTAGACGCGCACCCAGTCAACTTCGAAGCGGATGGGGAATTTTGTCTGCGACGGATCGCCGCCGGTCGCACCAATGGCCTGGTTCAAGATGAGATAAACGGGTTTGTGAAACGGATTGCCTCCATCCGCATTGTCGGCGGTTGCGACGTCAAGATGGTTCATCAGTTTGCCGTCGAGCAGCAGATCAGCTTTCTTTTCGTCCCATTCCATCGTCCAGATGTGAAATTCTTTCGACCACGCATCGCCGCCGAGTTTGGCGACGGGTTTCTTGACCGCCAGCCATTTTGTTTTTCCGTCGAGCCCGTAGCCGAAGTTGGCGAGAACGGTGCCGGTGTAAAATTCCATGATGTCCACCTCGCCGCACGCGGGCCAGCGGATGCCGGGGGTTGCGCCGAGCGTCCAGAATGCGGGCCAGCTGCCGAGACGCGTGTCAATGCGCGCGCGCATCTCGAACTTGCCGTATTTGAACTCGCGCAGGCGGCGCGACGTGATGCTGGCGGACGTGTAATCAATCCACTCGCGGCTCGTCTTCCAGTTATCGCTGCCCGCGACGAACTGCGGATTGCGTTTGTGTTCCGGTCGCGCCTCGATGACGAGCAGGCCGTTTGTGCAAAAAGCATTTTCCGGCTGATACCATTGCAACTCGCGGTTGCGCACGAAGCCGCGTTCGTAATTCCAATTCGCCGGATCGGGCGGGCCGTTCGTGTCGAATTCGTCGTGCCAGACCAGCTTCCAATCATTCGCTGAATCATTCACCGGCACCGGCTCGAACTTTGTTCCGGCGCAATTGGCAGTGAGCGCGGCGAACAAAATTAAAGCGCAAAGCGATTTGGCTGGTTTGCTCATCAGATTCACGGTCATTAAGCCACGCCCGCCGCGCCGAAGCAAGCGAAGGCGTGGATTGAACACGGGAAAATTCGCTGCCGAGTTTTCCGGTTGAATCCTTCCCGAATCGGCGTAAATTCATGCCATGCCGATCACACTGGATCAAATCGTAGAAGAAACGCGCGAGATGCCGGCGGAAGTCGTGGCGGAGCTGGTTGACCGCATCATGGTCGCGCGACACGGCGGCATCGAACCGTCCGTGGCGTCGGCTTGGAAGACCGAAACCGACCGGCGCATCGCGGAGATTGAATCCGGCAAAGTCAAAGGTGTTCCCCTCGAAGAATCGCTGGCGCGCGCGCGCAAAATCGCCGGGCTGTGAAAGTCTCGCTTCATCCCGAAGCGGACGAGGAATTTGCCGAGGCGGTTCGTTATTACTCTGAAATTTCCCCCGAACTCGGCGTGCGCTTCTATCGCGAGATGGAACGATTGTTCCGCGAAGCCTGCGCCGACCCGTAACGCTTCCGCAAATTCGACCCGCCCGCGCGCAGGCATTTCAGCCGCGACTTTCCCTACGCCGTCATCTTTCTGGAAAAGCCGGAGTGCATTTGGATCATTGCTGTGATGCACATGAAACGGCGTCCCGGTTACTGGCGTGAACGGCTCGGTTGAAAACGCGCTGGCGGAAACAACCCGCCGAAGTCCCATTACGATTTGGTTTGTTTGCTCATCAAAATTTCAATTCAATTAAGCCACGAATTGAACACAGATAAAAGCATGAGAAAGCCAATTACTTTGTTCATGTGGGGCTACTGTGATTGGGGCAATGTCACTCCCCAATTCGTAAAAGCGGTTGATGCTGTGGAAAAGGCGCGCGGTTTCACGCCACCTGCGTTTGTGGATATTCGAATCAGAAGAGAGGTCCGCGCGAAGGGCTTCATCGGGAATGCTTTTCAGTCCGTTGTAGGCAAAAGACGATATAAATGGATGCGCGATTTAGGCAATGAAACGATTTTGACTGGCGGCTCACGCATACGCATAAGAAGGCCGTCGGCTGCAAATGACTTGCTGAATGAGGCGGTGAAATTAGCCAAACAGAAACAGCGAATCATCTTCTACTGCTCATGCAAGTTTCCTTACTGGGAAGACGATTTGTGTCATCGGACTACAGTGGCACGACTTGTATTGAAGTGTGCCCATGAACGGAATCTAGCTGTTCAGGTAGTGGAATGGCCCGGCGGGAATCCGCAGACAATAGACGTTCGGGTATCCGATGAAGATTTCAAGAAGCTTGGTAAAAATCAGAAATCTATTCCTTTAGCCAATCCCAAACCACTGGCTAAATTCGCTGGTCTGCCTTGGGGATCAATGGCGAGGGTCCACACGCTTGACAATGAAATGCTGATACTAACCGGCCCGGCAAAGTGTTGGAAGAATGACGATTGGTATCTGCCTGTCATGTCTAAAACCGACACCGCAAATTGCAACTCGATCAAATTGAAGCGAAAGGCAAAGACATTGCGGAGGAAATTTGGGTTTGAACCGCTATAGCGATGGTAGCCGGCGCGGCTTTTTCTGTGTTAAATCCGTGTTTCATCTGTGGCTGATTAAATTGCTTCCGACACGCGCTGAATTTTCACCGCCTTGCCGCTGGCATCATCAATTTCAATCACCGCGCCATGAAGCAGCACGCGGTTTTTCGCCACCTCAAACCGCTGCGGCATGCCGGTGAGAAAGCGTTTGAGGACCGGCTCGATTTCGCGGCCCAGCACGCTTTCGTGCGGACCGGTGAAGCCGGCGTCGGTCAAATACGCCGTGCCGCCGGGGAAAATCTGCTCGTCCGCCGTCTGCACGTGCGTGTGCGTGCCCACGACCGCGCTGACCTGGCCGTCGAGCATCCGCGCGAACGCGATTTTTTCCGAGGTCGCCTCGGCGTGAAAATCCACGAAGATGATTTTGGTCTGTTCGCGCAGCCGTTTCACTTCTTCGGTGGCGAGGAGAAACGGATTTTCCAGCGGCGGCATGAACGTGCGGCCCTGCGCATTCAAAACACCAATCGAACTCCGAACTCCGAACTCCGAACTCCGAACTTCAAAGATGGCGCTGCCCTGGCCGGGCGTTCCCGCCGGATAATTCAGCGGTCGCAAAAAGCGTTTTTCATTTTGCAGCAATTCGATGACTTCCTTCTGGTCCCATAAATGGTCGCCGCTGGTGATGACATCCACGCCGGCGGAGAAAATTTCCCCGGCGGTCTTGGGGGTGATGCCGGAGCCGCCGGCGGAGTTCTCGCCATTGGCGATGACGAAGTCGAGCGCATGCTGTTGCCGTAGTTTGGGAAGCAGTTCCGCAATCGCGCGCCGGCCCGGTTGTCCCACGATGTCGCCGATGAAGAGCAGTTTCACGGGACAATTTTAACCGCGAAACACGCGAAACACACGAAAGAAAGCGACTAGGAATGAACGCGAAGAAACCTGAATTACGAACCCCTACCCATGAACCTCGTAGCAGCGGACATGAGTCCGCTCCATCTTATCCAAAGCAATGTCAGAGCCGACTTACGTCGGCTGCTACACCGATTTGAAATCAGAGCCACCAGGCGATGGAACCGATCATTGCCGCAACGAGCCAGATTAACAGGACGGCCCGGGTGCGGCTCATTCCCATGCGGACGAGCCGGTGCGACAGGTGATTCGTGTCACCGATGTAAAAAGGTTTGCCCGCAAGCGTGCGCTGAATGACGACCCATGCGAGGTCGGCCAGTGGAATGGCCAGCACGAACAACGGCGAGAGCACGGCGAGCGGACGCGGGTTCTGTTTCGTGTAAAAGTGCGGCAGGATCGCCAGCACCGCGAGCAGATAGCCGACGAGATGGCTGCCCGCGTCACCGAGAAAGGCGCGCGCATTGGGAAAGTTGTATGGTAAAAAACCGACGAGCGCGCCGCACGCCAGAAACGCAATCAACGCCACAAGGTATTCGCCATCCCCCGCGGCGATGACAGCAAACTGCCACGCGCCAATCGCGCCCAGCCCGGCGCACAGGCCGTTCATGTTGTCCATGAAATTGAAGGCGTTGACGACCGTGAGCACCCACAGGATGGTGATGGCATAGCTGAACGTGACGTTGGGCACGAAGAGCGTGATGCGCTTGCAGGCGGCGGCAACGAGCACGGCGATGAACAATTGGCCGATAAATTTCGGCAAGGGTTTCAATTCATGTTTGTCGTCCAGCCAGCCGAGCACGACCATCGCAATCGCGCCGAATGCAATTGCGCCAAGTTCAACGGCGCGACGATTCAGTCCGTGCGCAATCAGATGCGTTTGGCTGGCAAGGTTCACACCGAGCATGAGCAAAATTGCGCCGGCCGCGAGCGGCAGCAACATGCCGGTGAGCACGGCGAGGCCGCCGGCGAGCGGCACGGGCGCGTCGTGGATTTTGCGCCGGCCGGGATCGTCCACAAGATTTGCGCGCAGACACCACTTTCGCCAAAACGGCAACGCCAGCAGCGTTGTCAGCAACGCGCTGGCAAAGGCGGCGAGGAAAAAATTGAAGGGAAAGCTCACGGATTAAAAAAGTCACGAACTCCTCACCCCAACCCTCTCCCCGTTTGGCGGGGAGAGGGAGAAGAAAACGCGGCGAAGCGATGATATTCGTCTTTGCTCATTTTTTTGCAGCCAGTTTCAGGTAGAGATGGTAGAGGTTATCCACCATTTGTTCGACGGCAAAATTTTCGCGGACGAATTGCTGTCCACGGCGACCGAGCCGTTCGCGCAACGGCGCGTCGTTGGCGAGTTGGAGCAGGCGTTGGGTGACGGTGGCAGTGTCGCCGGTGCGAACCAAAAAGCCGGTTTCGCCATCAAGACAAATCTCGTCCGCACCGTCGAAATCGTAGGAAACGACAGGTTTGCCCGCCGCCAGCGCCTGGGGCAGGGCACGCGAGAGTGCTTCGCGGGCTGACAAGTGGGCGAGGCAGTCCATGATGCCGACATAACGCGGCACTTCGCCGGGCGGTACGAGGCCGGTGAAGACTACTTTATCCGCCAGACCAAGCGTGCGGGCGCGGGCTTCAAGTTGTGTTCGCAAACGACCGCCGCCAACGAGGAGGAGGCGCGCACGAGGGAATTGGGGCAACAGCTTTTGGAAAGCGGCGAGCAAATCTTCATGGCCTTTGAGCGGGGCGAGGCGGGCGATTTTCCCAATTACAAAAGCATCCGGAGCCAGTCCCAATTGAGAGCGGAGGGCGGGATCATTGGCGGCATTCGCAAACGGTTCTACGGGGAAGCCGCTGAAAATGCGCGTGTACATTTCCGGGCGTCCGATTCCAGCCGCGAGGTAGAGTCGCGTCATGGCCTGGGCGGAGCAGACGAAATGCGTGGTAACTCCGGCGGCGTAACGTTCGGCAGCGGTAAAGATCCAGTTGGCCAGCAATCCTTGAAACGGGCCGAAGGAAGGGCCGTGAATGTGGTGGATGATCACCGGCACGCCCGCGCGCCGGGCCGCGAGGCGGCCGAGAATTCCCGCCTTGCCGCTGTGGGTGTGGACGATGTCAGGCTTTTGTTCGCGCAGAATTTTTTCCAGCTGCCGCAGCGCGAGCCAGTCTTTCAACGGATGAATCGGGCGGACGAGTGCGGGCACGCGCGTGAGAATTTCCGGTGTGCCCGCGAATTCAGATTCGAGCGAGCCTTCGGGTCCGGTCGTCGGACCGGAGATCAGATGGACTTCGACACCGGGTTTTTGGCACAGACCGAGCACGGAGGCGACGGTGTTTTCCTGCGCGCCGCCGACGACCAGCCGGGTGATGATATGGGTGACGCGCATCGGCGCGTTTCAGGGTGAATGGCCTTTGAGTTCGCGGAGCCGTTGAATGACGTTGGTGGCCTCGGCGGTGTTGGTGTTCGCGTTGGCCAGATAAAATTTGTAATTTCTAATCGCCTCGTTCGTTTCGTGCTGGCGCCAGGCGATTTCGCCGAGGCCGTAGGCGACCTGGAACGAGTTGGTGAGCGATTGCTGCAACGTTTTGTAATCGGCACGCGCGGCGTCGAGCTTGCCGCTGTCGAGGCAAGCCAGGGCGCGATTAAAAAGTGCCGGAGAATTGTTCGTTTGAGTGGCGAGCACGCGGGTGAATGCGTCAATGGCGTCATCATAGGCTTGGGCCTGAATGGAAGCGTAGCCCCGGCTGAAAAGCCAGACCGGGTCGTCGGGCGTGAATCGAAGTTTGCGGTCAATCAGGGCGAGCGCGTTGGTGAACAGGCCATGGGTCAGATAAGCCTGCACGGTAGCGGTGCGCAGATCGTCATCGGTGGGATGGAGGGCGATTTCGGTTTCGAGCAAATGCGTTCCCCGCGCGTAGTCGTTTTTTTGAAGATAGGCGGCGGCGGCGATGACGTTCAGTTGGGTTTCATGCGTTTTGGCGAGCGAAAATCTTTCCGGCTGTCCGAGCGGGTCGCGCAACGCCTCGAGCGCGCGGTCGGGCAGGCGGGATATCACGTAAATCTGGCCGAGCGCGAGCCGTGCTTCCAGATTGTCCGGCTCGAGTTCGCGGACACGGTCGAACTGCGCAAGGGCCTGACGATTCAGCGGCAATGGCTGGTCAAAATAACTGTTTTGCATGAAAATAATTCCAGTCTGAAAACAAAAACTGGGCTCGTCAAACGGCCCGTTGGCGTTGAGCACTCCGTTCCAATTGCGGTATTTGCCAAATTGATCACTGGTGGTTTTGGACAAGTCCAGCGGCACGCTGTTGCCGGCGCGAAGGCTTTGATTGAACCGGAGATTGATTTGCGCGACGAAGTTGTCGGGATTGACTTCTTCTGCCAGGATGAAACACGCGGCGGCGTTTGTAAGATCGCCGGCACGTTGCAACTGAACACCCCAGAAATTCAGGCTGCGCGAGTAAAAGGTTCCGGCGAGAATGGCATTTTGATTTGGTTCGCGGGGCACGTGAAGTATATCCAGCATTCGCCGGCCCCAACTGTGCGGCACATTCGGGTCGGGCGGTGTGACGGCGCGTTTAATGGGAGCGAACGCCTGCGTTTCCACCCGCGCCCAGAATGCCTGGTTCTCAGCGATTTGATTTTTGTCCGGTAACGGTGGCAACAGCGTGTCACTGGGCAGTGTTTTTAGTTTGTAGGCCAGGCCGTGCGGCTCCTGATAGAATTGCTCGAAATAGTAGCCGAAGCTCGGATGCAGGTAATAAAGCTCGTTGGATTTGGCCAGCATGGTCAAGGCGCCGATGAGTCCAATCGGATTGAGCGGTTTCACTTCTTTCGGCGAAACCAGTTCCGGCCACTTCTGCGGGAATTTATTGTGCAGGAACCGGAGATAAGCGGGCCAGTTCAGGGACAGTGTGTCGAGCGGCAAAAAATCTTTTGCCCGGCCGTCCCGCGCCAACGCCGCCTCCACGAAAAACAAACGGTACGGATCATCGCTCAACAAAATGCCGCCCGAACGTGGTAAATTCTCCTCCACGAACGATGCGTATTTTTGGAATGTATCATCGTTTGTATCCCGAATTTGCGGTGCATTTCTGTAAGCCAGCCCGGTTACGGTTGCCACTGCGAGCACCCAAAAGCCAATGACCACCAAGGGATCCAAAAATTGAAACGGTTCCGGCCGGGGTGGTTGCAAACGGCTGCTGGGTGCTTTGCCAAAAATGAGCAGAAAATAGCCGCTGAAGTAACCGATACTCAATGCGCCGAGATAATAAAGTGTCAAGAGCGGGGTTCCAAGACTGAGATACCGCGGGCTGAACGGCGGGTCAAATGCCATCCAAATGCAGAAGACCAAAAAGGCGGCGCACACCAGATGAAACAGGAAACTCGTCAACGCCATGCCCATGGGACTGTGATCGCCGAAGGACGCTTTCCAGCGGATTGCCATCATGGACAACGGCATCAGGTAAGCCAGCAACAACGCCAGGAACTCAAGATGTTGCGATGGGTGGAGGCAGCAGAAGAAATAAAGTTTCAGCACATTATACGACGGAACCAGGCTGATTTTCAGTGCTTCCCAGAAAGTCATCGGCACCTTGCCCGAAATCATGGCCAGCAGTGGCAGCAAAAGATAAAACGTCATTCCCAGCAGCCCGCACAACATCATTCTTTGGAGAAATCGCAGATTGAAGAAGCTCAAGCCGCGAACCCACACAATCGCTCCGATGAAAGCCGGAAAAAATCCCACCATCGCCCAATTATTTGCCATGCCCGCGCCATATACGACCGAGGCCAGAAACAAACGCCATTCGCATTCAGTCAGCCGGTATTCCAGCAACGACCAAATCACGAACGCGAACAGCAACAGGTCGAACATCTCGCCCGTGAAATTCGTTGCGTTCTGCCAAAACGTCATTTGCAAACCGCAAACCAACACGGCCAGGACCGGCGGCAACCACGCGCTGCCAGTGGTCAAAAACGAAAAATCGCTGTGTTCACGCTTGCGTTGCGCGTCGGTCCGGTCGTGCGGCAGCAGCGCGACCGACCGCGCCAGCAAGCCGAGTGTCAAGGCAGCGCACACGGCGGAAAACACGTTCAGCGCCAGCGGGATCTGCGGTGCCGGGAGCCAGCGGAACGGCTGCGTAACGAGGAATAAAATCGGACTCACAATCTCCGGCTGCCAGGTCCACCCGGAAATCCTGGCCACATGGGTGAGATTGAACAGCGACACCCATCGGTTTAATGTGAACCAATAAAACGCGAAGGCCGCCACCGTCAAAAGCCAGGGCAAAAATCGCGGCGCAAAATTTTTTCGCGGGTCAGTTCGCATTTTGATTGTCATTGAGTTTGTTCAGTTGAATCCATGCCGTGTGTCCTGGCAAGGCTTTATGCCAGCGCGCAAATCCGCCACGCATTCGACGTGTTGTGTTTGTGGAAACATATCCAATGGCTGCACCCGCGCCAGTTCAAAGACACCATTGCCGCACAAAATGTTCAAGTCGCGCGCCATCGTCGCCGGATGACACGACACATAAATCACCTGCGCCGGCTTTGTTTCACGCAACAATTTCAACGTCTGCGGCAAACAGCCTTTGCGCGGCGGGTCGAGCAATACCGTTGTGGCTTGCGGCGAAAAACGCTTCAGCAATTCCGGCAAAACCGCCTCCACCGCCGAGGCGATGAATTCGCCGTTGCTGATTTTTCGCGCCACCGCGTTGCGTCGCGCCGCCTGGATGGCGCGCTGGTCGTATTCCACGCCGACGAAAGATTCGATCGCGTCCGCCAGTTCGATGCCGAAAAAACCGACGCCGCAATACAAGTCCGCCAGATGCCGAGTTGGAGTCCAAGCTTTAGCTTGTTTTGGGGAATGCTGCTGCGAGGTGTCGGAACAAGCTGAAGCTTGAACTCCAGCGCTTCGCAAAAAATCACGCACGGTATCCACGAGTTTCGGCAGCAGGAAAAAATTGTTTTGGAAAAACGAATCCGGCGGCACATCCCAGTCTTCCGGCGGCACGCGCAGCACGACCTTGATGCCGCCTTTCGGCGGCGGATGCGCGCGGACCCGCCGGATTTCTTCGTTGAGAACCGGTTCGGCGATTTTGCATTCCTCGATGTCCTCGACCAGGCCGCAGTCCCAGCGCACAAAGCCGATGTTCAGTTTTTGCTCCGGCTTGTTCCACTGGCTGCGAATCATGATGCGATTGCGGTAGCCGTAAGGTTGAGGGCAGGGGATGACCGGCGCGATCCGTGCCTGCTCAAACCCGCCAATGCGCTGAAACAAGTCGGCGATCTGTTTGTGCTTCAATCGAAGCTGCGTGGCGTAATCCACGTGCTGATACTGGCAACCGCCGCATTGGCCGAAGTAGCGACACGCCGGTTCGACACGCTCCGGCGACGGCTGCACGACACGCAAAAGTTTCGCGCGGGCGAAATTCTTTTTGACCCCGGTGATTTCAACCTCGACGACTTCGCCGACGAGCACAAATGGCACGAACACGACCATTGAATTACTGTCGAAAGTCGAAGGTCGAGGGTCGAGGGCGGCAACGCCATCCGGGGATGATTTTGCTTTCGACTCTCGACTCTCGTCCCTCGACGGGCTTATGCGCCCGACGCCTTCACCGCCGAACGCGATGTCTTGAATCGTCAAGGTGAGTTGATCGCCAATTTTGAAAGGCACACGTTCAGCTTAGAAAGCGGAACGCCCTCAAAAAAGACTTTTCACCGCGCGGGATCGCTTTTTGCGGCGATGGCTTCGGAGAAAATCGCCAGCACTTCCGCGCGGACGACCGCGCCGACCAGCTTGTTTTCCGCCGGATTGTTGACGACGGGCACGTTGCGCAATTCACTTTCCAGCACCGCCGGCAGCGCCTCGAGCAACCGCTGGCCGGGCGTGAGGCATTTCGGCGGCGGACGCATTACGTCATAGGCGATGACGGCGTCCAAATCCTGCGCGGAGTTCAGAAATTCCTTCAAATCCTGCAACGCCACCACGCCGAGCAACCGCTGTCGCGCGTCCACGACCGGCAGAAAATTATTGGAGTTGGTCAAAAAACGGTCGGCGATTTCCCGAAGCGGCGTGCTCTCGCGCACCGGCGTTACCGGCGCGCGCATGAGGTCGCCGATGGTTTGTTCCATGGCCGCGCCGGGGCGGCTGGTTTCCTGGCCGAGCGCCAGGCCCTTGACGCGCAGATGTTCCATGTAAACCGACTCTCCGTGCAATTGCCGCGCCACCAGAATGGAAACCACACAGGCCAGCATCAGCGGCGGCACGAGCGAATAATCCAGGGACAATTCAAAAATCATGATCATCGCCAGCAACGGGGACCGCGTCGTCGCCGCCAGCACCGCGCCCATGCCCACCAGCGCGAACGCGCCCGCCGGCACCCCCGCCGCCGAACCGCCCAGTTGATGCAACGCCGTGCCGAACAGCGCGCCGGCGCTGGCACCGATGAATAATGTTGGTGTGAACACGCCGCCCACCGTGCCCGCGCCGACCGTTGCCGCCGTCGCCACCCATTTTGCCACCAGCAATCCAGCCAGCCACAGGAGCGGGTTCGCCTCGGTCAGGAATTTTTCGTGCAAAATGTCATTGGTCACGGAATAGCCGTTGCCGCAAACGCCCGGAAATCCGACGGCGATGACGCCCACGATCAAACCGGCCAGCGTCAGCCGGAGATAAACCGGCCAGCGGAGTTTGCGAAACTGCTCTTCCCCCAAACGCAGTAGTTTCAGGAACACGGCGCCCACCACGCCGCAAAGCACGCCCAGCAGCACAAACCACGGCAATTGTGGCAGCGTGGCGGCGGGAAACGGCGGAATTTGATACCACGGCTCAATGCCGAAAAAGTTTCGCGACACCATGGCCGCGATGACCGACGAAAAAACCAGCGGCGCGAAGAGGTTCATCGAAAAATTTCCGAGCACAATCAGCGAAGCGAACACCGCGCCCGCAATTGGCGCATTGTAAGCTGCCGCGATGCCGGAGGCCGCGCCGCAGCCGACCAGCAATCGCAGCCGGTACGGCGGCCATTTGGCGAGTTGACCGAGTTTCGACGACAGCGTCGCCGCCAGTTGTGTGATGCCGCCCTCCCGCCCGATGGATGCGCCAGTGGCGATGCTGATGATCGCCGAAACGGTTTTCACCAGTTCCGTGCGGAATGGCAGCCGTCCATCACCCGCGACCACCACTTCGAGCAGGTTGGTTGAACCTTGCGGGCCGACGAACCGCAAGCCCCAATGCAAAACCAGTCCCGCCGCCAGGCCGCCCAAGGTCAGAACCAGGACGCGTTCCCAATCGTTCAACCGTCCGGCGACTTCCACCGGATCGCCGGGTTGAATGAGGTGAACCGCGTAGTAGAAGAACAGGTTCACCAGGCCGCCAATCACGCCGACCAGCCCGGCCAGCACGAGGTGAAACGCCTCTTCCTGGAGGACCAGCTTTTCGCGCAGGCGCAGCGCGCGCCGCCAGTGGCGGTGAAGAAAATCCCGCGCCTTGGTGACCATGCCGCTGTTCATCCACGACTGCACACGGCAAATCTAAACGCGGATTGCAATTTTGACGAGATGGGACTTTGAAACTTGCGCCCAATTCACTTCTTTTTCAAACCGGCGATGGCGTCCTTCATTTCGTTGAAGTGGAGGTCGGGATTGCCCGAGTCGGTGACATGAACGATTTTGCCGTCCCGGCCGATGAGGAAGCTGACCCGGCGCGCCATTTTCCGGCCCACCACCTGCACGCCGTAAAGGTCAACAATTTTCCCGTCGGGATCGGCCAGCAGGCGGAAATTCAATTTGTAATCGGCGATGAATTTTTTGTGGCTCTCGGCGGAATCAAAGCTGACCCCGATGACTTCAACGTTGTTTGTTTGCAACCCGCTCATGCGGTCGCGAAAACCGCACGCTTCCTTCGTGCAGCCCGGGGTGTTGTCTTTCGGGTAGAAATAGAGCAGGACGATTTTTTTGCCGATAGAACTCTTCAATTTGAACGTCTTGCCGTCCTGGTCCTGGCCGGTGAACAGCGGCGCGGTATCGCCGGCCTTGGGAATGGCGGCATAAGCTGCCGCGGTGGAAAAGAGGATTGAACCGATAACGAGCAGGTTTGTGAACCAATTTGTTTTCATGATGAACTATGGGGGTTTTCAAAATTAACGGTCCAAGGAAAATGGGCGTGGTCTCTGGCGACAGCTTTTGGACTGCGCTGGCAGAGCGCAGCGGCGACAGCGCTTTTGACGGATAACTCCAGCCGCCGACTTGTTTTCAAAGCGGCGTCGCGCTTCGCTTGCCGCCGCAGTCCAAAATGTTTCCAAGTTAATGTCATTTTGAAAACACACCCTAGTGTAGTGTCTCATTAATAACTGGTGTTATATGTGATCTGTGGTATTTTTCCTTCATGCCACGTCATGCGCCGCCTG